>ENA-OOZQ01000717-OOZQ01000717.1-human-gut-metagenome-genome-assembly--contig:-NODE-717-length-24648-cov-2.400439_pt1 | contig 24648 bp, 16 predicted proteins | sample MGYA00241188_ERZ501399 | MGnify/ENA primary metagenome ERZ501399 (study PRJEB25962, sample SAMEA2042658) | human gut metagenome | biome: human gut; feature: human-associated habitat; material: faeces... | reverse complement strand
CGTTTGGGTCTGCCACTTGTCTATGTTGAAGGATACGGTTACTGTACCTCTTAGTCATTTTGTCGAGGAACTGGAAATGGTCATACTTGATAATCGGGATGCTGCATTGGTCTCTCCTTCCAAAACAATTATTGGCAAACAGTATATTTTAGTATATAAAATGGGGCATGTCCCTTTCAAACTTTTTACTAAAAGCGGGACCTATTTGAGGGATATCGGTTCCTTTGGTCAAGGTGCGGGTGAATATGGCTTAGTTTACGATGCACAGATGGATGAGGAGAATAACCGGCTTTATGTGTTATGTTGGCAGGCCGACCATATCTTGGTATTCGATTTACAGGGAAATATACTTCAACCGATTCGATTGGCGCATTGGTCACCTAAAGGGATATTTCATGTAGAAACGGAACGAGGACGAGTGCATGTTTGTGCTCTTTCTTTTAATCGTGACTTTGTAGGTGATAGGCATTCGCCTATGATTTGGACGCAAAGTTTGGATGGCAAGATTATAAAAGAACTTCCGGCAGGGGATGTGGCCGTGAATGATTATGGAAATGAAATCAAATCTCTGAATAATGGGACGGTGATGGACATCGGTTTCTGGTTTGGAGGGCAATATCGTAACGATTCATTATATCACTATAATAACCACGAGTTTAGGCTCGTTCCACGTTTTACGCTTGATTATGGAGGACATGAGTTGACCCCACACAGCTTCGGAGAGTTGCCGAATCACTTCTGGGGAGAAATATCATATCCTGTAAGGCTAAGTCCACATTCGTCAACTACCACTCCTCCGGAATATTATATGGTTGATAAACATACTTTACGAGGCGCTTTTGTTGAAATATACAATGATTTCTTAGGTGGCATTCCTGCTGACTGGTTCTTTTCATCTCATGACGGATATTATGTTTGGAATGTTGAACCTGCACGATTGAAGCAAATGGTTGAGGAGCGTTTGTCTTCAGGTGAGATTATCTCGGATTCGGATCGAAGAAAGCTGACCGAACTGCTTGGGAGTATTAAAGAAAACGATAACAATTATATTTTCTATGGTCGATTGAAATGTAGATAGTTCCTGTTTTTTTCTTATCATTTCTTTTTTTTCTCTAATATTTTGTAGTCGAACAGATTATTTATATCTTTGCACCCGAAACGGATGAAAGGTGGAGGGGCGATTAAGCTCCTTTTTTTGTTCTTAATAGTTAATCAATGATAGAAAAAAGAACTGTTTGTCAGATTGTTGAAGAGTGGCTGGAGGGAAAAGACTATTTTCTGGTAGAAGTGACCGTCAGCCCTGATGACAAAATTGTGGTCGAAATTGACCATGCAGAAGGGGTTTGGATTGAAGACTGTGTGGAGCTGAGTCGCTTCATTGAGTCGAAACTGAACCGTGAAGAGGAAGATTATGAGCTGGAAGTAGGTTCTGCCGGAATCGGACAGCCATTTAAAGTATTGCAACAGTACTATAACCACATCGGCCTGGAGGTGGAAGTACTGACTAAAGGCGGACGCAAACTGAGCGGGGTCTTGAAAGATGCCGATGAAGAAAAGTTTGTTGTGACCGTACAAAAGAAAGTAAAACCCGAAGGAGCCAAACGTCCTCAGTTGGTAGAAGAGGATGAAACCTTCACCTATGATGATATAAAATATACTAAATACTTAATTAGTTTTAAATAATTATGGCCAAGAAAGAAGAAACAATCAGCTTGATTGATACATTTTCGGAATTTAAGGAACTGAAGAATATCGATAGAACGACAATGGTTAGTGTACTCGAGGAGTCGTTCCGTAGCGTAATCGCGAAAATGTTTGGCACCGATGAAAATTACGACGTGATCGTGAATCCGGATAAGGGGGATTTCGAGATATGGCGTAACCGTGAAGTTGTGGCCGATGAAGATTTGACTAACCCGAATATGCAGATTGCGTTGAGTGAGGCGCAGAAAATTGACGCTTCATACGAAGAAGGCGAAGAGGTGACTGATGAAGTTATCTTTGCGAAATTCGGTCGTCGTGCTATCCTGAACCTCCGCCAGACATTGGCTTCCAAGATTCTGGAACTGGAAAAAGACAGTATTTATAATAAATATATAGATAAGGTAGGTACAATTATCAATGCAGAAGTGTATCAGATCTGGAAAAAGGAAATGTTGCTTCTCGACGATGAAGGAAACGAACTGCTACTGCCCAAGACCGAACAAATCCCGAGCGATTTTTATCGTAAAGGTGAAACGGCACGCGCAGTGGTTGCCCGCGTAGACAACAAGAATAATAATCCTAAGATTATCTTGTCACGTACTTCTCCCGTTTTCTTGCAACGTCTGTTTGAGATGGAAGTACCTGAAATAAATGATGGTCTGATAACTATCAAGAAGATTGCCCGCATCCCCGGCGAACGTGCCAAGATTGCGGTAGAATCTTATGATGACAGAATCGATCCCGTAGGAGCCTGTGTAGGTGTAAAGGGGAGTCGTATTCATGGCATCGTTCGTGAACTTCGCAATGAGAATATCGACGTAATTAACTATACATCGAATATTTCATTGTTTATACAGCGTGCTTTAAGCCCGGCGAAAATTTCTTCTATTCGTTTGAACGAGGAGGAGAAGAAAGCAGAGGTGTTCCTCAAACCGGAAGAAGTATCGCTGGCTATCGGTAAAGGCGGTTTGAATATCAAACTGGCCAGTATGTTAACTGAGTACACTATCGACGTGTTCCGTGAGTTGGATGAGAATGTAGCTGATGAAGATATCTATCTTGACGAGTTCAGAGACGAAATCGATGGTTGGGTGATTGATGCAATCAAGGCTATCGGTATTGATACGGCAAAAGCTGTGTTGAATGCTCCTCGTGAGATGTTGATTGAAAAGACGGACCTGGAAGAAGAGACAGTGGACGAGGTAATACGCATTTTGAAATCGGAGTTTGAAGAAGAAGAATCGGAAGAAGAACCGGAACAAGGACAAGAGTAATAGGCAATTACGATTGAGATTTTCTTCGCTCCATTTATTCATTAAATTTAAAATATGACGATAAGGTTAAACAAAGTTACAAGAGATTTGAATGTAGGAATCGCGACGGTAGTTGAGTTCCTGCAAAAGAAAGGGTATACCGTTGAGGCTAATCCTAATACAAAAATTAGCGAGGAGCAGTACGCTATACTCGTAAAAGAGTTTAGTACGGATAAGAACCTTAGACTTGAATCGGAGCGTTTCATTCAGGAACGTCAGAATAAGGATCGTAATAAGGCATCGGTTTCGATTGAAGGCTTCGAAAAGCAACAGGAAAAACCGAAGTCGGAAGATGTGATCAAGACAGTCGTACCTGAGGATGCACGTCCGAAGTTTAAACCTGTCGGTAAAATTGATTTGGATAAATTAAACGGTCGTAAAACTGATAAAGTAGAAAAGGAACCGGAACAGAAAAAGGAAACTGTGGTAGAACGTCCTGTGGTGGAACGTCCGATAGTAGCGGAACGCCCTGTCGTTGAACCGGAAGTGAAGAAAGAACCCGAAAAGAAAGAGCCTGAAGTAAAAAAGGAAGAGGTGGTGGCACCTGCTCCAACTCCGGCCGAACCTGTGGTGGTGAAACAACCGGAACCTGTAGCAGAACCGAAACCGGCAGAAGTTGAAAAAGTGGTAGTGGAAGAAGTGATTAAGGAAGAGCCGAAGAAGGTAGAAGCACCTGTGAAGGCAGAAGAACATAAAAAAGAAGAAAAGCCTGTGGAAGCAGTAGCATCGACAGAAGTCGTTTCGGAAGAAAAAGACGCTCCTAAGGAAGACGAGGTTTTCAAGATCCGTCAGCCGGAACTGGGAGCAAAGATTAATGTAATCGGTCAGATTGACCTTGCAGCATTGAATCAGTCAACTCGCCCTAAGAAGAAATCGAAGGAAGAGAAACGTCGTGAACGTGAAGAAAAAGAGAAAATCCGCCAGGATCAGAAGAAACTGATGAAGGAAGCGATTATCAAGGAAATCCGTAAAGATGATGCCAAACAGGCTAAGAGCGGACCGAAAGATAACGCGGATGCAGCCGGTAACAAGAAAAAACGGAATCGTATCAGCAAAGAGAAGGTGGATGTGAATAACGTTGCAACTTCCAACTTTGCAGCTCCGAGACCGAATGTGCAAGGCAAAGGCGGTAATAATAGTGGTGGTAATAACCAAGGTAACAATAACAACAATAATAGAAGAAACAATAACAAGGATCGTTTCAAAAAGCCGGTTATCAAACAGGAGGTAAGTGAAGAAGATGTAGCAAAACAGGTAAAAGAAACCTTGGCTCGTCTGACCACTAAAGGTAAGAACAAGACTTCCAAATACCGTAAGGAGAAACGTGAAATGGCTTCCAACCGTATGCAGGAACTGGAAGATCAGGAAATGGCAGACAGCAAGGTATTGAAGTTGACCGAGTTCGTTACGGCTAACGAATTGGCAACGATGATGGATGTTTCTGTTAACCAGGTTATCGCTACTTGTATGAGTATTGGTATCATGGTTTCCATCAACCAGCGTTTGGATGCTGAAACCATCAATCTGGTGGCTGAAGAATTCGGATTCAAGACTGAATATGTAAGTGCGGAAGTGGCACAAGCTATCGTTGAAGAAGAAGATGCTCCGGAAGATTTGCAACCGCGCGCTCCGATTGTAACGGTGATGGGACACGTTGACCACGGTAAGACTTCTTTGCTTGACTATATCCGTAAGGCGAATGTAATTGCCGGTGAGGCCGGAGGTATTACCCAGCATATCGGTGCTTATAACGTGCAATTAGAAGACGGTCGTCGTATTACATTCCTCGATACTCCGGGTCACGAAGCGTTTACTGCAATGCGTGCCCGTGGTGCGAAGGTAACGGATATCGCGATTATTATCGTAGCTGCCGATGATGATGTAATGCCTCAAACTAAGGAAGCTATCAATCATGCTGCGGCTGCGGGTGTTCCTATAGTATTTGCTATTAATAAGATTGATAAACCCCATGCTAATCCGGAGAAAATTAAAGAGACACTGGCTCAGATGAATTATCTCGTAGAAGAGTGGGGGGGTAAATACCAGTCGCAGGATATTTCGGCCAAGAAAGGTCTTGGAGTACCCGAACTGATGGAGAAAGTCCTTTTGGAGGCAGAAATGCTCGATTTGAAGGCAAATCCGAACCGCAATGCTACGGGTTCAATTATTGAATCAACTCTGGACAAGGGACGTGGATATGTTGCTACTGTATTGGTTTCCAATGGTACGCTGAAGGTAGGTGATATTGTGCTTGCCGGAACAAGTTACGGCCGTGTAAAGGCGATGTTCAATGAACGTAATCAACGCGTAACACAAGCTGGACCTTCGGAACCGGTATTGATTCTCGGTTTAAATGGGGCTCCTGCCGCAGGTGATACATTCCATGTGATTGAGACTGATCAAGAGGCCCGTGAAATTGCCAATAAGCGTGAACAATTGCAGCGTGAACAGGGATTGCGTACTCAGAAGCTGTTGACTCTCGATGAAGTGGGACGTCGTATTGCTTTGGGTAACTTCCAGGAACTGAACGTAATTGTGAAAGGTGATGTGGACGGCTCTATCGAAGCATTGAGTGATTCGTTGATCAAGTTGTCTACCGAACAGATTCAGGTTAATGTGATCCACAAGGCTGTAGGTCAGATTTCAGAATCGGATGTGACATTGGCAGCTGCTTCAGATGCTATTATCATTGGATTCCAGGTGCGTCCGTCAGCTTCAGCGCGCAAGTTTGCCGAGCAGGAAGGAGTAGATATACGTTTGTATTCTGTAATTTACGCTGCTATCGAAGAGGTGAAGGCTGCTATGGAAGGTATGCTTGCTCCGGAAGTGAAAGAGGTGGTGACTGCTACTATCGAAGTGCGTGAGGTATTCCACATTACTAAGGTGGGTACTGTGGCCGGTGCCGTTGTGAAAGAAGGCAAGGTGAAACGTTCGGATAAGGCTCGTCTGATCCGTGATGGTATCGTAATCTTCTCAGGTTCTATTAATGCCTTGAAGCGCTTTAAAGATGATGTGAAGGAAGTAGGTACAAACTTTGAATGTGGTATCAGCCTTGTCAACTACAACGATTTGAAGGTAGGGGATATGATTGAAACTTACGAAGAAGTAGAAGTGAAGCAAACTTTATAATTCTCACGAAACTGAAAATATACGGAGGCACAGAGTGATTACAACTCCGTGTCTCCGTTTTCGTTTTACATAGAATGACTACCATAGATATTATCATACTGATTGCCCTTGGAGCCGGTGTTATTATCGGATTTATGAAAGGCTTTATCCGGCAGCTTGCCTCCATACTTGGATTGATTGTGGGGTTGCTGGCAGCAAAAGCTTTGTATACTTCACTGGCTGTAAAGCTATGTCCTACAGTGACAGATTCCATGACTGTGGCACAGATATTAGCATTTGTCATTATTTGGATAGCTGTACCATTAATCTTTACGTTAGTGGCTTCAGTGTTGACAAAGGCGATGGAGGCAGTTTCGCTTGGCTGGCTGAATCGTTTGCTTGGAGCCGGACTTGGAGCCTTGAAATATCTTTTACTGGTGAGTCTGGTTGTCTGTGTCATTCAATTCATAGATACAGATAGCCAGTTGATTAGTCAAACAAAGAAGGAGGAATCCTTGTTATATTATCCTATGGAAAGGTTTGCGGGAATGTTCTTTCCCGCAGCAAAAGAGGTTACACAACAATATATACTCAAATAAAAATGATGCAACAAGAAGAACCCAATAAATATGTAAAAGAACTCACGCAGGAGAAGTACAATATGGCTTCACTACGGAGGTACATACAGATATCATAGAGAAGGGACTCAATGAAGACGTAGTGCGGCTTATCTCGTCTAAAAAGAACGAACCGGACTGGTTGTTGGAATTCCGTCTGAAAGCCTATCGTCATTGGCTGACACTGGAGATGCCTACCTGGGCACACTTGCGTATACCTGAGATTGACTATCAGGCCATTTCGTATTATGCCGACCCTACAAAGAAGAAAGAAGGTCCGAAGAGTATGGATGAAGTTGATCCGGAACTAATAAAGACATTCAATAAACTGGGTATTCCTTTGGAAGAGCAAATGGCACTGAGCGGTATGGCTGTGGATGCAGTGATGGATTCAGTATCTGTGAAAACGACCTTTAAGGAAACACTGATGGAGAAAGGTATTATCTTTTGTTCGTTCAGTGAAGCAGTGCGTGAACATCCCGACCTGGTGAAGAAGTATCTTGGATCTGTAGTAGGTTATCGGGATAACTTTTTTGCAGCATTAAATTCCGCGGTATTTTCAGACGGTTCTTTCGTTTATATTCCTAAAGGGGTACGTTGTCCGATGGAACTTTCCACATACTTCCGTATCAACGCAGCCAATACCGGGCAGTTCGAACGTACATTAATCGTAGCAGATGACGATAGCTATGTTTCCTATCTGGAAGGTTGTACCGCACCAATGCGGGACGAGAATCAATTACATGCCGCTATTGTCGAGATTGTAGTACACGATCGTGCAGAAGTAAAATACAGTACCGTTCAGAATTGGTATCCGGGTGATGCCGAAGGTAAAGGTGGAGTATACAATTTTGTGACGAAACGTGGTAATTGTAAAGGAGTAGATAGCAAACTCTCGTGGACTCAGGTTGAGACGGGATCAGCCATTACCTGGAAATACCCTTCTTGCATTCTCTCAGGTGATAATTCTACCGCTGAATTTTATTCGGTAGCAGTGACAAACAATTACCAACAGGCAGATACAGGAACTAAAATGATTCATTTAGGTAAGAATACCCGCAGTACGATTGTCAGTAAAGGTATATCTGCCGGAAAAAGTGAGAACTCTTACCGTGGGCTGGTTCGTGTAGCCGAAAAGGCGGATAATGCCCGTAATTATAGCCAATGTGATTCATTGTTGCTGGGTGATAAGTGTGGTGCACATACTTTCCCCTACATGGATATCCATAACGAAACAGCAGTTGTTGAACATGAAGCAACTACCAGTAAGATTAGTGAAGATCAGATATTCTATTGTAATCAGCGTGGCATTTCCACTGAAGATGCCATTGGGCTGATTGTAAACGGATATGCAAAGGAGGTACTTAATAAACTTCCGATGGAATTTGCTGTAGAAGCTCAGAAGTTGCTTACGATCTCTCTTGAAGGTAGTGTAGGATAATGGGGTGCAAACGAATTGGTTGGTTATTGATATTCCTGCTTTATGTAGGTATAGCGTTTGCACAGAATCTGGATGATCAGGAGAGAAGATGGGCAATCAGTGGCTCTTGGGGAGGAGACTGGCCGATAGTAACAAAGAACACACTTTCGGGAAAAGCTGTTTCTACAGGCCATATACATACTTTATTGCTGGAGTATTATATCCCTTATACCCGTTTCTCTTTGAAGGGCGGTTATACAGGTGAAGAGATAAAACTGAATCCCGGTATTTCTGCCTCACTGAGCAATTTGGAAGTGGGAGGGCGATACTATTTCCTGCCACAACGTTTTGTGATTCAGCCTTACGGGGGACTTTCCACAGCATGGAATCTGTCTCCACGTCGACAATACGGCATAACCAGTGGCAGTTACTACGATCCTTCAAGGCAGGAATTTCGTAAAGACTACGATTGCCGATATCAGGTAAAAGAACCGCTATTCACTATCTCTCCGGTGATAGGGGCCGATATATATTTTCTTTCGTGTCTTGCTTTCACCCTGGAGTATAATTTCCGGATGGGCATTGCCGGAAGAATGAATGGAGAAGTAGAGAAGACTAATTCCCGGGGGACCGGGATAGTGCGTAGTAGCGGGATGCGGCAGACATTAAGCGTAGGAGTGAAAGTGAATTTTCCTTTTACTATTACGCAGACAGACGGCAATTCCATACTGCAATTGTTGGACGAAGTTATTTTTGGAGAAGAATAGATAATGAAATAATTGATAAGATCATGTTAGAGATAAAAGACCTGCATGCCAGCATTAATGGCAAAGAGATATTGAAAGGCATCAACTTGACGGTGAATCCGGGCGAAGTACATGCCATTATGGGACCCAATGGTTCAGGTAAGAGTACGCTTTCTTCTGTTCTGGTAGGTAATCCTGCTTTTGAAGTGACGAAAGGGAGTATTACATTCTACGGTAAGAACCTTTTGGAATTAAGTCCTGAAGACCGTAGCCACGAAGGTATCTTCCTTAGTTTTCAGTATCCGGTAGAGATTCCGGGTGTGAGCATGGTTAACTTTATGCGTGCTGCTGTCAATGAACAGCGTAAATACAAAGGTTTGCCTGCTCTGACAGCCAGTGAGTTCCTGAAGCTGATGCGTGAAAAGCGTGCAGTAGTTGAGTTGGATAACAAATTGGCAAACCGCTCGGTAAATGAAGGCTTCTCGGGTGGAGAGAAAAAACGTAACGAGATTTTCCAGATGGCTATGCTCGAACCCCGTCTTAGCATTCTGGACGAGACGGACTCCGGACTCGATATCGATGCGCTTCGTATTGTAGCCGAAGGAGTAAACAAATTGAAGACACCCGATACCAGTTGTATTGTCATCACTCACTACCAGCGTTTGTTGGATTACATAAAGCCGGATATCGTACATGTGCTCTATAAGGGACGTATTGTGAAGACAGCAGGTCCGGAGCTCGCTCTTGAGCTGGAAGAAAAAGGATACGATTGGATTAAGAAGGAATTAGGAGAATGAGTGTGATTATGAATGTAGAACAGCAATACATAGATCTTTTTGCTCAGTGTGAAGCGATGATCTGTCGTCATAGTGCCGAGCCCATGAATGCTCCCCGGGCGGCAGCTTTTGCTGATTTCGAGCGTCAGGGATTTCCTACGCGGAAGCAGGAAAAGTATAAATACACGGATGTCAGTAAATTCTTCGAGCCGGATTACGGCTTGAACCTGAATCGTCTACCCATTCCGGTGAATCCTTATGAGGTGTTTAAATGCGATGTTCCGAATATGAGTACCTCATTATTTTTTGTGGTGAACGATGCATTCTACAATCAGGCACTTCCTAAGTCCGGATTACCTGAGGGAGTTATTTTCGGCGGTCTGAGAGAAATGGCTGAACAATATCCGGAACTTGTAAAAAAGTATTATGGTAAGTTGGCAGATACTTCGAAGGATGCAGTAACGGCCTTTAATACAGCTTTTACTCAAGACGGAGTACTGATGTATGTCCCGAAGAATGTGGTTGTTGATAAACCCATCCAGTTGGTTAATATACTTCGTGCAGATGTCAATTTCATGGTAAACCGACGTGTGCTGATTATCCTTGAAGAGGGAGCTCAGGCTCGTTTGCTGGTTTGTGATCATGCCATGGATAATGTGAACTTTCTGGCAACGCAAGTCATTGAAGTGTTTGCGGAAGAAAATTCTGTTTTCGATCTTTACGAACTGGAAGAGACCCATACCAGCACAGTGCGTTTCAGCAATCTGTATGTGAAGCAGGGAGCGAATAGCAATGTACTGCTCAATGGGATGACACTTCACAACGGGACAACCCGTAATACGACAGAGGTTACCCTTGCCGGTGAAGGTGCCGAGATTAATCTTTGTGGCATGGCCATTGCCGATAAGAACCAACATGTGGACAATAATACTTCGATAGATCATGCTGTGCCGAATTGTACCAGTAATGAATTATTCAAGTATGTACTTGATGATCAGTCAGTGGGTGCCTTTGCCGGATTGGTACTTGTACGTCCGGATGCACAACATACCAGTTCTCAGCAGACAAACCGTAACCTCTGTGCCACTCGTGATGCCCGTATGTATACTCAGCCACAATTGGAGATATATGCCGACGATGTAAAATGCTCCCATGGAGCTACAGTAGGTCAATTGGACGAAAGTGCTCTCTTCTACATGCGTGCTCGTGGTATTGCAGAGAAGGAAGCCCGTTTGCTGTTGATGTTTGCTTTTGTCAACGAGGTGATTGATACCATTCGTTTGGAGGCATTGAAAGATCGCCTGCATTTGTTGGTTGAAAAACGTTTCCGTGGTGAACTGAATAAGTGCCAGGGGTGTTCTATTTGCAAATAATCAGTGATAAAATGAATATTCAGAAGATACGTGAAGACTTTCCCATACTCGGCCGTACGGTATATGGCAAGCCTTTGGTTTATTTAGATAACGGAGCGACTACTCAGAAGCCGCGCTTGGTGATTGACTCGATTGTAGATGAATATTACTCGGTCAATGCGAATGTACACCGTGGGGTTCATTTCCTGTCTCAACAGGCAACAGAACTGCATGAGGCCTCACGTGAGACTGTGCGTCAGTTCATTAATGCACGTAGTACTCGTGAAGTCATTTTCACTCGCGGCACTACAGAGAGCATTAATTTAATTGTTTCCAGTTTTGGTGAAGAGTTCATGCAAGAGGGGGATGAAGTGATTATTTCAGTGATGGAACACCACAGTAACATCGTACCTTGGCAGTTGCTGGCAGCCCGTAAAGGGATTGCGATTAAAGTCATTCCGATGAATGATAAAGGTGAGCTGTTACTTGATGAATATGAAAAGCTTTTTTCTGAGCGTACTAAGATCGTCAGTGTAACTCAAGTATCCAATGTATTGGGAACAATCAATCCGGTAAAAGAGATGATTGCCACAGCACATGCCCATGGAGTACCTGTCATGATAGACGGTGCCCAGTCCATTCCTCATATGAAGGTGGATGTACAGGAACTGGATGCTGATTTTTTTGTTTTTTCGGGTCATAAGGTATATGGACCGACCGGAATCGGTGTCCTGTATGGAAAGGAAGATTGGCTTGAGCGTCTTCCGCCTTATCAGGGTGGGGGAGAGATGATTCAGTCCGTTTCTTTTGAGAAAACCGTTTTTGGTGAATTGCCTTTTAAGTTTGAGGCTGGAACTCCCGATTATATTGCTACTACCGGACTTGCCAAGGCTTTGGATTATGTCACAGGCATTGGTTTAGATCATATAGCTGACCACGAACATGAGCTTACCATCTATGCTATGCAGCGATTGAAAGAGATCCCGGGTATGCGTATCTTTGGTGAGGCAGCACATAAAAGTAGCGTAGTTTCTTTCTTGGTAGGTGACATACATCATCTGGATATGGGGACTCTGCTCGATCGGCTGGGTATTGCCGTTCGTACCGGTCATCATTGTGCAGAACCATTAATGCACCGTTTGGGTACTGAAGGTACAGTTCGTGCATCTTTTGCTATGTACAATACAAAAGAAGAAATTGATGACCTTGTAGCCGGCATCGAGCGGGTTAGTAAGATGTTCTAAGCCAGTGTGTGTATTCTGACAAATATTAAAGTGTCGTGAAAGTAATGGGTTTTCACGACACTTTTTTTATAATATCCGAGTGTTGAAATTATATTGATAAAAGGCGAGTCTTCGAGTATATCATTAGATGTTAAGTGGATAAAGTTTCATTTCCGAATGTAGCTTTTGAGAATATACAAATAATAAATAGCCGGTTCCTTGTAACTTTTCGCCTCTTTTTGCGTCTAATAATAATATAAACCTTATAAACAGAAAAGAATATGTTATTAGCAACCACTCCGATAATCGAAGGAAAACGAATAACCACTTATTATGGCATTGTGTCTGGAGAAACTATTATAGGTGCCAATGTCTTCCGTGACTTTTTTGCCAGTATTCGTGATATAGTAGGCGGACGCTCCGGTTCATACGAAGAAGTGCTTCGTGAGGCAAAAGATACTGCTCTGAAAGAAATGTCTGAACAGGCTCGCCAAATGGGCGCTAATGCTGTGATCGGAGTTGATTTGGATTACGAAACAGTTGGGGGAAGTGGTAGTATGTTGATGGTAACTGCCAGCGGGACAGCTGTATTTTTGGAATGAAAATATAATTATATGTCTATGATAATGGCGAGCTTTTCTGAAAAGCTCGCCATTATTTTCATTATAGTTTTATATTTTTATCTTTCTATTGAACGATAAGGTTGAGATGAAGCTCTCATATGATAAAATACAAACTGTTTCGATCTTAGTTTATTTTAAATAAGCTTGCTTTATTTCGTTAGAATAATTGTGATAAATCGTTTTAGCTATCTCTATTTCTTTCTTGATAGGTACTGCAGGAAACTCCTCCTGACTTTCGACCCAATCGGTTTCCATCGTGAAGAAGTCAATTTCTTTTGGATTTTTTCCTTTTAACTTAGCACGAAGATAATTGAAGTATGCTTTCCAGCGTGGAGCATATAAAGTACTCAATATCCCGTTCCATTCTTTGTGAGCATATTCATGTAGGCTTGAATTTACAGAAGCCCAAGTTGTAATCTGACGTTTTGCATTATTTATAAACATCCTTTTTTCCATCGGATCCGCACCACATGCATCTGCTTGTCTTATGAATTCTCCTAATAGGAATTCTTTGCGTGTACTTAATAGCAAATCTTGGTCAGAAATCATTTGAAGAAATTTTGAGGTGTAAAAATCAAACTTTTCTGTATTTTTTTCATAGTAAGCGTCTGCTATGCATTTATGAATATATTTTCCATAATCAGCTAACACTTGGCGAGTAACATCTACCACGTCATAACGGTACGTGTCGATTTCTTTTAACTCATTCTCTGCTTTTAACAGATGTTCCAGTGCTTGGAGGACGTTTATAGGTTGATAGTACAGATGGGCTGTTCCCCAAGATGATGTGCGATCTATTTTTAATGATGGACGGGCACAAAAATAGGACTCTTGTGGACCATCTGCTGCCCATGGACAATTGTATACAGAAGTTGATAATTGCTGCATGGCTGCTTTTGAGTTATTGTTTGAAGAGCCATATCGATAGGTTGTATAATTGGCTATCCAATTTTTTACGTCTATACTATCCGTCCTCCAGGCCATATCGTATACCATATCATAATCAATCGGGTTTGTTCCGATACCCTCTGGAGTAGTTCCTACTCCACATACGTATTTACCTTTGGGATGATGTTCGGCTTTTATAACTCCTGTAGCATAGCTATGGAGCTTTCCATACATTCCAATGCGTCCGCCAAAATTAGGTAAAGCACACCAGATCCAGTTATGATCCAGGTAGCCGCCTTCTCTATGGGATTGTGATGAAGGCTCACCTCCCCATTGGGGACGGGCGCATGACATTAGGTCGAGTATTAACGCTTCGCCATGTTTAAGCCCCTTTAATAATGCATACGAAGGATTTGCGCCCCAACCTTGGAGCACCCATATAGCATCTGGATTGTTGGCTTTCATTGCTTTATATATATCAGAGGCTGCCTCTGTTATATTAATCCCCTCTGAGTTGCCTCCTTCATGAAAAGGGTCTCCACCGTAGTAGCGGGACTTTCCAAATAGTTTCTCTTGTTCTTCATAGAATATTTGCGCAACTTTGGTAAATAGAGGATCTGAAGGAACTAAGAATGCTGGACGCTGGTAGGTGATCCATTTACCTGCATCGCGTATGTCTGCATTTGGAAATTTTGTGATCATACTGTTGGGTACCATGCCATAGAAACCTTGTAGCACAGGTTCCATACCGTATTCTCTCATTCGGTCTAACATCTTTTTTTGAAGTTTGGTTTGCCGCTCAATGAATTGTTGTGAAACTGGACCGCCAAATTTTTCAAGATTTCCCATTAACCACCATGCTTCGTAACCGGCTCCTGGTAAAAAGTCCAATATTTCTTTCTCTGAGTACCCTAAGCGTCGAAGTGTGTTTTGCCAGACCGCATACTGTCCAATAACTGCTACTAATGGCATATTGATGCCTTGCATAGCCATACGGTCTATTTCATCTTCCCATTGTGTCCAGTTCCAAAAAGCCATAGAGTAACTATATGTGCAATAATTCAAATAATATCTTAATGGCAACGTAGCATTTACATGTATTTTTTCTTTTATTATGGGCAAAGAAGATGTATATGATAGATTATGTCCCGTCCAACTTGTAGTGCTGTGCAGATAATAACGCATATAATGGTTTAGTCCACGGGCCATGGAAATGCCGTTATTCCCTCGAATAATTAACTTTTTGCCTTTGGTCTCTAACTCAAAGAAGTCGGTTTCGTTTACAACTCTTTCAAAGACGATGTTTTTTGCTTGGTTAGGTACCATTTTGTTAGCAAGACGTTGTAAGTTACTCTCTTTTGCGTGTATTATAGTGGTACAGAGACAGGATATAAATAGTATAAAAAACGTTGTGTTTTTACTTTTTATGTACGACATCATAAACTATTTTGTTTTTAAAATTTTAAAAAAAAGAGGGTGAATCAATTTATATTAAACCCATTCACCCTCTATTATATAATTACTCTATCGAAAACATTTTATTTACCATCCTGGATTCTGAATCAGATTCGGATTGATGTCAATGTAATCCTGTTTGATAGGATATAAATATTGCTTTTGGGTAAAGATTAACGGTCGTTCAGGCAAAACTCTTGCTGTATAGAACTCTTCTGCTGTTGCACCGGCTGAATTCAAGCCTCTCATACCATTAGCGTCTTTCGCAAAGAACCTCTCAGCTTCTTTCCAACGTTTCAGGTCATATAACCAATGTCCTTCAAAGATTAATTCGTTCATTCTTTCACGGCGTACCACTTTTACTAATGCGTCACCGGTTGGATTGCCAAAAGACTCGGCAAGTGTCGGTAAGCCTGCTTTTTCGCGAATGGCATTAAAGTAACGGGTTGCGTCAGCATCCAGTGTTCCGTTATATTCAGCGCATGCTTCTGCATAGTTGAGATATAATTCTCCTAAACGGATAATAGGGAAAGGATATGTGTCAATAGTGAATGTTCCTGAATTTAAAGCTTGGTCAGAAGGGCAGACGCCTTTCTTTAAAGCGTATCCGCCATAGAGGTGGTCAGCATTCAAGTCGGCTTGCGCTACACCGTTTTGTTCTCCAAAGCGAAGTTTCAAGGTTACGGTATCACTATTTATTTCGTATGGACCACGGTCGTATCCTACAAAGGCGTAAAAACGAGGTTCACGTTTACGGTGCAGATAAATTGTGGAGTCATTAGGCATGATCTTCATGCGGTCTTCCCATTTATAGCTCGGATCTTGGTCACATGGAATCCCGTTTTCGGAATAGAAAAATTCCACAGCCTCTAAAGAAGGACCGATACCGCCAATGGGAGCCTGACCTCGTGGACAAAATCCTTTAGGGATAACCAGCACCTGAAAAAAGTTCTGATTAGTAGCATCTTCTTTTACGCCACTGTATCCCCAGATAAGTTCTTTATTCCATGGATCTACCATTGTATAGCGTTGATTAGCTACAGCCTGATCAAATTTGCTAAGTGGTCTACTGCTTGCATATCGGTATAATTCATTACCAGCTTGCTCGGCTAAAGTGATTGCTTTTTTAGTCTCATCCATCGCAGTCTTCCATTTAGCTTTGTCATATGTCTGATTGATAAATGGGGTTCCGTTTTGATCTTTAAAATCTGAGTAGAATTCACTATTGCCATTGTATAATGGGCTAGCTGCAAATAGATACATTCTTGCTTTTAATGCTTGGGCAACAACTTTGGTAGCACGTCCAAGGTCACTACTGGGAACAGTTAAAGGTAAATCTGCAATTGCTTTATCAAACATTCCTCCAATTGTCGTGACACATTCGTCGTATGGTTTACGGGGACGGAAAAATGTTTCTCCTTCTCCGTCCAATGGAATGTCTGAATCGACAATCACTACCGGACCGTAGTTTTGTAGCAGTACCGAGTGGAAATAGGCTATCAGGAAGTTGGTTTCTGCAAGCCATACTTTCTTTTTAGCTTCGTATTCAGCGGCCGAGATCGTCATAGGAACTACCTTGTCGATATTACTTTGAAATATATAGCATTGTTTGATGCCTTTATAACACTGTTGCCAAATATCCAGAACCGGATTACTGGAACTATATTGTAGCTGCTGCATCTGCAAAAAAGAGAACCACTGTAATCCCCAGTGTTTGGAACAAACTGTTTCGTTTGACATCAGCCAACCGAAATTAGTGCGGCAGTTGTTATATTGAGGGATAAAAGAGTAACAAGAATAAATGAAATTCTCTGCTGTTGTTTCGTTTTTAAGAGCGTCTTCCAATGTGGCGTTATCATCTGGCACTATATCCAAATAGTCACAGCTATGGAAGAAAACTGCAGTAAAGAGTGTAAGAATAAATATTAACTTTTTCATATAGACTCATTTAAAATGTTAATTGTAAACCGATTGTTGCAACACGTAAGTTTGGATAAGTTAGTCCTTTTCCTCCACCAAGTTCCGGATCCCAGTGCTTGAATGGAGAGAAGGTTAACAAGTTCTGGCCTGATATAAAGAGGCGCGCTACTTTGTAGGTATAACCTATTTCTACATTTTTCAGACGCAAGAAAGCGGCACTTCTTAACCAGTAGGTCGAATTCATAAAGTTATTATGTGAGTCGAGATTGCTGATTAAACGAGGATATTCTGCGTTTGGATTAGGATTCTCTTCTGTCCAATAATCTTTTGCTATAAAATCGAGCAAGGTTGTCTGGTCGGATGTAAACGGATGAATGTTTTGCATCATTAGGCTTGTTTTGGCGACTCCTTGAAAGAAGACAGAGAAGTCAAAGCTTTTGTATTGTACAGAGCCTCCGAAACCGTATACAATTTGAGGGACCGTTGGATCACCTATTTCAGTCATGTCATTGCTGTCGATTTTCCCGTCTCCATTTAAATCTTTGTATTTAATGTCTCCTGGTTTCAGGTTCGGAGAGAAAGTCTGTTCCGGGCTATTCTCAACATCTGCTTCATCTTTAAATAATCCCATTGCTATCAATCCGGTATAACGATTCAGCGGTTTGCCGATTTCGGAACGGTAGGCTTCTTCTTCCGGATAGCTGGGTTCGTCTGCTTCAAGAAGTGTGTTCTTTGCGTATGTAAAGCTACCTTTTAATGATACAATCAGATCTCTGGAGAAAGCTTTATTATACTCAATATTTAGGTCGACACCTTGATTTTTCACTTTCCCTAAGTTAGCGTATGGGCGTAAATCCCCCGTAATGCCTGATTCTGCCGGTACGATGTTTCTGCGCATAAAAATGTCTTTACGGGTTTCTGTAAACCAGTCAAAAGTGATATTTAATGAATTGAATAAATTCAACTCAACTCCCATATCGGCTTTTATACCGGTTTCCCAGCGTGCGCCAGCTGCACCGTATCTTGTGATTATGGCACCTGTTCCTGTGTTCTGCCAGTTGTTGCCGAATGTATAGGAGGCTCCGGACAGATTTACGTAGGTCAGATAAGGGAAACGAGAATCGGTTGACGAGTTACCTACTTTTCCATAAGAACCTCTGATTTTCAGATTAGAAATGACTTTTCTCAGCGGAGTGAAAAAGTTTTCGTTAGAAATATTGTATCCGATAGCTACTGAGGGGAAGAAACCGAAACGCTTGCCTTCTCCAAAATTCTCACTACCGTTATATCCAAAGTTGGCTTCAATCATGTATCTGTCATCATACCCATAAGTAACACGCCCTGCGATACCTTGGTTACGTACCGGTAGAGTGGCGTAAAAGTCTGCTGGTGCATTCTGGTTGTAATCTCTTTGCAGATAGACTAACATTGCTCCAACATTGTGTTTGTCTGCAAAGGTCTGTGCGTAGTCCAATGAAAGTTGATAGTTAAGTAAACGGTCGCCTCCATTAGATGTGCTTGTGGAAAGAGCTTTACTACCTTTTGTGATAGCCTCGTAAGTATAGGTGTATTCACCGTTGGCTCCTTGTTCGTAGTCTTTGATTCCGTAAAAATAGGGGTCGAAAGAACGTACTACGTTGGTTGTAGCCCAGTTTTTGAAAGATATCAATCCTTTGGCTTTTAATCCTGGAACAATGAATTTGAGGTCTTGTTCAAGATCAAGGCTTGCGATCATAGTGGATTCGTTTTTTTCGGAATAGCCTCTAACCATTTCAGCATATGGGTTACGGTATCTACCAGAAACCGGTCCACCATTGCGATTACCAAACAGGATATAGTCTTCGCCATTTTGTGCGGGAAGTACCGGAGCAAACATAACGGGAGGGGCTTCGAAAATGCCCTGATAGATTGCGTCAGTTCCAGCGGCAGAACCTGAGTAATCCAGTACCTGTGCGTTTAGTCGCACATTAGCCTTAGTGGTTGATGTCAAATTGACACCCACATTTGCTTGTAAAGATAAACGTAGCTGATTGATGTTGTTGTCAAAGTTGTTTTTGGAGTCTTTCTTTAGCATACCGTTATCATTGTTTAGTGTACCGCTAAGGAAATAAGTGACACGTTTACCACCACCGGTAACATTTACATTGGCAGATTGAGTAGTGGTGAAATCTTTAAATAGATAATTCTCCCAATCTACATTCGGATAAATGTATGGATTTAGTTGCTTACGTGTCCCTTCAATAACCTCCTCAGAATAATAAGGTTGCGCATTCGGAGTACGGTTTAGTACTGCATCGTTTCTTGCAATCATATAGTCTATACCATCTGCTACTTTTACGGTTTTGGTAGGCTGTGTAAAAGAATTTTGCACACGGATGTTGATTCGTGCCTTTTCCATGTCTTTACCATTTCTGGTTGTAATCAACATAACTCCATTGGCACCGCGTGCACCGTATAATGCCGTGGCTGTTGCATCTTTTAGAATTGAGAATCCTTCAATTACTTCTGGAGAAAGGGCATTCAGATCACCGATAGATACTTCTACATTATCAATAAAAACGAGTGGAGATGTGTTGCTGGCGAAGGTTGAAATACCACGTATCCAGAAATTTGCTCCATCGGCACCCGGTTCGCCACCACGCTGCACTGCTACTACACCAGCGATACGTCCGGCAAATGAATTACTTAGTGTACTTGATGGTGAACGGAGTTCACTGGCTTTTACCGTTTGCACAGCTCCTACTACACTCGCTTTCTTTTGGGCGCCAAATCCGACGACGACCACTTCGTCGAGTTGCTTAGCATCTGGAGCTATTTTTAAAATGACGTTTGTTTTGCCGTTTAAAGGAAATTCCGTAGGGGTATATCCGATAAAACTGGCTACCAAGACCGTATTAGCTGGGACTGTGAGAGTAAAGTTACCCTCTATATCCGTCATTGTGCCTTTGGTCTTATCACCTTTCACCACAACATTAGCTCCAGGAACTCCTTCACCATTTTCGTCAAGAACTTTTCCAGTAACTTTTATTTCCTTTTTCTCTTGCTGCGGTGCTTCTGCCGCAACTTTGGTGACTGTGATCTGACGGTCGTTAATGTTATACTTCAATCCTGCTTCTTTAGATAAAATATTCAGAATCGACTCCACGTCCTGTTTATCTATCGAAATGGATACTTTTTTCTGTAGTACAGGTAAGAGATCTTTTGAGTACAAAACAACAAATTCACTGTTTTTCTCAATGTATTCCAACACTTCTTTTACAGTTTTATTACTTGTGTGAAGCGTGAAAACAGTTTGCTGGGCATAAGTCTTTGCAGCATAAATCGGAGTAGTGATACTCGGTATAAGTAAAAAAATACTAATTAATAAAAAAAAGGACGTAATCCTCCCTGCCTTATGACAAGGAATTGCTTTCTTTTTCATACATTTACATTGATTTTAGTTAATCATTAAAGTTTGTGATTTAATAAAAAGTCATTAGAGTCGGATAATATGGGCGTATTATCCGATTTTCTTTTTTTATCCGCTTTCTTTCTACATAATGGTGTGTGTTTTTTAAGGTTAAACATTGGTTACTTAAAACTTGTATTATTCTATATAGATTACATTGTTTTTCATTGTATATTCAGTAGGTAAAATAGACAGAATCGACTTCATTACCTGATTTAGATCATCATTCAAGTAGAGTTTACCAAACATTTGCTCGTCCTCTACCGCAGCGTCACATCGTATGTCCTGACCGTAATAATCTCGTAAATGTTGCAAAACTTGTTTCAGGCTTTCTCCCTGCAAAGTCCATATCCCGTCAATCCAGCTGATATAGTCGCAGGCATTTACTTTCTCTTTTCCCGATATACCTTTCTCGTTAAGTTCCACTTTCTCGTTAGGCACCATTTTTATATGGTGATTTTGCTGGTCTTTTACGTTGACCGAACCATCGACCAGTACGACCGTAGCTCTTTCTTGATTTTTGTAGGCCGATATGTTGAAAGATGTACCCAAAACTCGTACTTCAAATCCGGAAGTATTTACAATAAACGGTTTCGAAGTATCATGTGTCACATTCAGATACACTTCTCCTTCCACATAAATTTCTCTATATTTCCCTTCAAATGTGCGGGGATAAATAACTTTACTTCCGGAGTTGATCCATATTTTACTGTTATCGGCTAAGACAATCTGCGAGCGTTTGCCTTTCGGAACGATAATTTGGTTGTACTCCTCTTTACTGTCATCTTCTGCAAGTTTATTAGAGTTGACCTGCACTTGGCCCGTCGCGGAATAGACGACTTGGGCATTGTTATCCAATTCTATCTTTTTTTGATCTGAAACGACCAGTGTTACTTCTTTAATGTCGTGTGGAATTTCCGTTTGCAGACTTTGCGCGATCTTATTTAAGTCATGCCTTTCTTCGTCATTCAACAGAAGAAAACAGCTTATTCCTATCAACAGGACTACAGAAGCCGCAACTGCCGAATATCTCAGGATACTGAACAGTCGTGTCGTTTTATTAATCTTTGAGGTAAGACGGACCGGTGTGTTGCCGGCATTTATCTTTTCCCGCACTTTTGCCCATATATCCGGTTCACTCATTTCTTCGGAGTGACATCGGTTCCAGAGAAAGTCGAGCTTATCATATTCGGCCTGCTCTTCCGGAGACTTAAATGATATCTTTTCCGGATGGTCGCCATCCTTATTCAGGCGTGAGGCAAATGATTTAAACTTATTCTTTCTCATACTTTAATAGGGTTACATAAATAAAGACGCAGTTTACCCGGGAATGTCCTATCCGGATTCCATCTTTTTTAGATTATTTTCTGATTTATTTTTTCAGGCCGCTCGAGATGATCTCTAATGCTTTGGCAACGTGTGCATTAATGGTCTTTACAGATATATTCAGCATATCGGCTATTTCTTTATAGGGTAGGCGTTCTATCTTGGCAAGAGCGAAGACTACCTTGCATTTGGGAGGAAGTGTTTGAATGAGGCTGTTGATTTGGGCTATCTCTTCCTTGCTGATCATCTGTTCGTCGGGAGTTTGCAGATTTCCGATTATCTGGAAGCTGTCTATTTCTTCCCAGGAAGTTATTTCATTTGAATTTTCCGCTTTTCGCAGATACGAGATGGCTTTGTTGTGAGTTAAAGTAAGCAACCAGGCTTTTATATTCTTGATTTCTTCTATTTCTTCCCGGTGCCTCCATACATCCAGAAAGACATCGCTGACTACTTCTTCGGCAGTTTCTTTGGTTCGTACGAAACACTGTGCATAGTAGAACAAGTCTTTCGAGTAGCTATTCACAAAATGACGGAAAGAAGCTTCTTCTCCTTTCTTTATCTTGCTGATATATTCGATGTCGTTGTTCATATATAGAGTAATGGTTGCTATATGTGTGCTGCAAAAATATAAAATATAAACTTCTTTTCTTAATATTTATTACATTCTTTCGTTCTTTAATTTAATAATATGTGGTATTTAAAGGTTGGATTAACTTTTCCTGCTTTTATTTGCATGTTTTGTGTTAACCATAAATGAAAGGCGGGATACTGTCAAAGTGCCCCGCCTTTTGCATCTGTATTTTGTGGGTTGATAGTAATAAGTTTATTCTGCCACCAGTTCTATTACCCGGCTATGGGTCTGTGAAGTAGTAAATGCATTCAATCCTATTTTCATCAGATAGTCACCGGAGAAGATTTTTTCATTACCCGGCAGATTCGATTTCCGACCCGGCATTAGATTAATTTCTTTCACCCGGTACATTTTTCCGGCATCAAGTCCCTGGAGCTTAATCGGGAGCAGTTTCTCGCCAAAGCGGGGATGGATATCATACGCGAAGAGAACAGCTTTCGAAGCATCCGGTGCGGCATACATAATCGCCATGTGATTGCTTTCATATGGAGAGATGAGGCGGTATTGATCACCATCCAGTATGACAGGCTTCAGGCGCTTATAATTTGCCACGGCTTCCTGGCAATAAGCCAGTTCGTCCGCTTTCATATCTTTCAGGCCGATGTCGAATCCCAATTTACACATGCTGGCAACATCGGTACGGAACTTTACACTCGTCCTGCTGTTCCAACTTGTAACATGGGCACACATGGCTTTGGAAGGGAAGAATTGTGAAAAACCCCACTGGATGAACAAACGCTCTATCGGATCGGTATTGTCCGAACACCAAAACTCTGTGAAGTATTTCAGTGCTTCGTAGTCGCAACGTGCACCACCGCCGGAACATAGCATCATCGGGACATTGGGGTATTTTTCTTTGACCCGTTTCAATACATTATATATACCGCGTACATGATCGATATAGAGTTGTCCTTGTTTGTCTTTCAGATAGGGAGAATAGATATTGGTGATGGGGCTGTTGCAATCCCACTTAAAGAAAGCTACATCAGGGTTTTCCGTCATAATCTTATCGACTACGCCGAATACGAAATCCTGTACTTTGGGATTGCTCAGGTCGAGTACCAATTGATTGCGGTAATAATAAGTTTCACGGTTCGGATAATGGATTGCCCAGTCGGGATGTGCTTCGAACAGATCACTTTGAGGATTCACCATCTCCGGTTCTATCCAGATACCGAATTTGACACCGGCTTCTTTCGCTTTCTCTACTAATGCAGGGATACCTCCGGGAAGTTTGCTTTTCATTGCTTCCCAATCGCCCAGGCCGGCATGATCGTCGTTGCGTGGATGTTTATTTCCAAACCAGCCATCGTCGAGCAGAAACATATCTACACCCAGATGTTTGGCTTCTTTCATCAATTTACCCAATAACTCTTCATCGAAAGTGAAATAAGTGTTCTCCCAATTATTGAGGAGAGTCATCCGGTCTCCCTGGCCATCTTTCAGTTGGTAGTTGCGTGCCCAGTTGTGTAAATTGCGGCTGGCTTCTCCCGTACCGTTGTTACTCAGGGTAAAGATAAATTCCGGGGTAGTGAATATTTCGTTTGCTTTTAATTGATAATCCGAAGCATACGGGTTGATGGCAGGGATTACCCGCAAGTTCCCCTCGTTGTCTACCTCAAAAGTAAACTGGAAGTTGCCTGTCCAGCCAATGGTACCCAATATTACTTGTCCCTGATGTTCTTGTGCAGGCTGTTCCAGTCCGAGTTCGAAGAAAGGTTGCATGTGCATGGCTGCGCGGCTTCCTAATTTTGTATCGAGAATTTTTTTGCCCGGTTGCAGCTGTTGTGTACTCATCTGTACCTCTTTGGCCCAGTCACTGCTGAATTCGGTGAGATAATATTTTTGGTTTGCGAAATAAAGCATCGTTGAAGCATAACGCCATAGAGTGACCGGTTTCTTCTGTTGATGCGTGATCTCACTCCATGTCTTGATTACATTTTGTTTAGGATAAGATACATAGTGCAACGTCACATCTACCGGATACTGGTCGTCTTTCATCCGGATGATGGTCTCTGTCCCTCCTTCTACTGTTTTCTGTTCCGAGGACACATAACGCAGGATGGTACTGGGGTTACCGTCGTTGTTTGTAATGGCT
>ENA-OOZQ01000707-OOZQ01000707.1-human-gut-metagenome-genome-assembly--contig:-NODE-707-length-24819-cov-3.359393_pt1 | contig 24819 bp, 34 predicted proteins | sample MGYA00241188_ERZ501399 | MGnify/ENA primary metagenome ERZ501399 (study PRJEB25962, sample SAMEA2042658) | human gut metagenome | biome: human gut; feature: human-associated habitat; material: faeces... | reverse complement strand
TGTGTAATAAATATTATTATTAATATTATTATTAAATTTAATCTTATAAAAATAATAATTATAATAAAAAAACAAAAAAACTAATAAAATTTTTAATATTTTGAGTAGAAAATACACTATTACAATAAGAAGCAATAAAACAATAATTATTTATTGAAAGGATAAAGGTAATAGTTATGAGTAAAAGATATAATATAATCAATGATTTTTCAGAAACTTGTAATTTAGTAGTAAAGGATAAATGTATAGATATGTTAAATAAAAAGCCTGTTCTTGAACTTGAATCTTTTTTAAATAAACATAAAGCTTCTGTAATTATAGAAGATGGAAAAATTGTTGATGTAGTTTATGATTAACAAAAAAGAAAAGGTAATCTAAATAAAATTAGACTACCTTTTTTTTATAAATAACAAATAAAATTTATCAAAATAAAAACAAATATAAAAAATAGCTTCTTAGGGATAAACAATAATTATATGAATAATTATTTTATTTATATAAGACCTATCTTTCTTCAATACTTATTATATAATATGTATTAAAAAAAGTCAACACTAAAAATATAAAAAATATAAAAATATCTATGTTTTTTAAAACAATATAAAAAATTTTAAAAAACTTCCTAAAAAAATCGCTTAAATTAAAATGGCCATACACTATTTAGATATAACAAAAAGAAAAGGAGTTATATCTATGAGTAATTTATTTATAAAGTGTATGTTTCATAATAAAAATTATAACATAAAGCCATCAAAAAATGAAATAGGTTATATACAAAAAAATATAAAAGAAACAACAATAGCTATAAATGATTTAGCAAATGAATTATGTCATGGAGCAACATTTAAGCCGGGAGTATTAGTTGGAGGAATGACAGCAGATTGTTGGAAAGAACAACAGCTTTTCGGATTAGATTTTGATGATGGGATGACAATAGAAGAAGCATATAATATAGCAAAAGATAATAATGTTATACCTGTTTTTATGTATACCACTTTTAGTCATACAGAAAATCATCATAAATTTAGAATGGTGTTTTGCAATGATTCTATTGTAACAGATATAGAAACAAGAGATAAACTTCAAATTAGTTTAATGAATATATTTAAAAAAACAGATGCAAAATGTAAAAATAGGGATAGATTATTTTTTGGAGGGAAAGGAAAAGAAGTAATTTATCCATCATATGATAGTAGAATTAATGCAGATGAAATTATAAATAAATTTTATCCAAAAGAAATAATTGTAAAAAAATCAACGAAATATAAAAGAAATAAAGAAAAAAAGACAAGTAATATAAAAAAAGATAAAAGAACAGATTTAGTAGTTAATTACATTCCTAATGATAATATTATTCCGTTTAGTAGTTATCCTGTAAAATGTGTAGCAAAAGGTAATTTAAAATGTTTAAGAAAATATTTTAAAGATACAATTTGGATAGAAGGATGTCATAGAGAAAGATTTATATTTATTTATTATAACTGTTTAAAGACATTATATGGAACAGAATCCGCATTTAAAGAATGTATAGAGATAAACAATAAAATGGAAGAACCATTAACACAATATGAGTTAAAATCAGCTATAAAACATATAGATGAACATATAGAAGATAAAGGATTATATATACATGGAGATGGAGTTTTTGTATTTAAACCTGAAACAATTATAAGTAAAAATTGGTTAGATATTCCTGAAGAAAAAGCAAGAGATTATGGATTTTTTGATAATAAAATAAAAAAAGAAGAAGCAGAAATAAATAAAAATATAAATACATTAAGAGATAAAGAAATAGCAAAATTATATTTATCAGGCGAAGGTTATAAGAATATTGCAAAACATCTTCCTGAAGAATTAAAATGTTCTGCATCTACTGTAAAAAGAACAATAGAAAGATTAGGCATAAAAGATAGAACGATAAAATTTGAAAAAATAAATTTCAATGAGAATCGAAAATATGTTCGGGTGCCGAAATTGACTAAACTAGAAAAAGAAAAATTTTTTAGGGTAAAATCTTCAGAAAATATATTTATTGATAAAGAATGTGAAAAATTATATGAAATTAATCAAAAATATAAAGAGAAAGTAGATAAAAATGAACAAGAAAAAGTAATAGAAGCATTACAAAATAAAGAAATTAATTATATCTTATATGGAAATGCTGGTAGTGGAAAAAGTTATTGCATTAGTACATTTTTATCAAAATTATCAAATCAGGAAAAGAAAAGAACTATAGTATTAACACCAACAGGAATATCATCAACAAATATAAATTATATAAATGCAAAAACAATACATTCATATTTTCATTTAAAAAAAGAAGTTTATAAAAATGATAATTCACCAATAATTTTACATGATTTAAAGAATATTGATAGAATAATCATGGATGAAATAGGAATGGTAAGAAAAGATATTTTTACAGAAATAATTTATATTATTCAAACAATAGAAAGACTTTATAATAAAAAAATACAATTAATTTTAGTTGGAGATTATGGTCAGATTTCTCCTGTAGTAACAAAAGAAGATAAAATAATATTAGATAAATATTATCCAGAAACAATAGGAAAATATTATGCTTTTAATAGTCCATTATGGGATAGTTTAAAATTAAAAACAATGATATTAAGAGATGATAAAAGACACAAAATATCAAATATTACCGAGAAACAGAAAAAATTTATAGATATTTGTGATAGCTTAAAATATGGTTCATTAGAAAGTATTAGTTGGTTAAATAATAATGTATCGCATAAAGAAAATGAAGAAGGAATTTATTTATGTGCTACGAATAAAGACGTTGATTATTATAATAAAAAATATATAAGTAAATTTAAAGAAGTAAAAGAATATATTGGAAAAATAAATGGAATTATCCCTACTCCAATACCTTCAAAATTAAATTTAAAATTAGCAGTAGGAATGGAAGTAATGACGTTAATAAATACAAAAAGATATAAAAATGGAAGTATGGGAATAATAACTAAACTTAATAAGAATAGTATAAGGGTAAAATTTCATAAAACAGGAGAAGAACATCTTATTAAGAAATATACTTTTAAATATAATCAGGGTACATATACTCAATTTCCAATAGCTGTAGCAAAAGCAATAACAGTAAATAAGTCACAGGGATTAACATTAGAAAAAGCCAATATTGTTCCGGGATTTTTTGAATGTGGACAATTATATACAGCTATAACAAGGGTAAAAGATATAAAAGATATAAGTATACTTGGAAAATTAACAGAAAATGATTTAAAAGTAGATACAGAAGCATTATGCCAAATAGCATAATATAAATATTAAATAAATAATAAAATAATATAAACAAGGAGAAAAGGAAAAATGAAAAAAATATTTTTAATTAGTTTAAGTATGATACTGGGAATAGCATTAGTAGGATGTGGAAAAACAAATTCTGATAATAATATTGTTATTTCAGATGAAGTTTCTTCAGATACCGTATCATCAAATGGAAATGAAATAGACACACAGACTAAGAACTGTATAGAATTAAGCAAAATTGCACTTCCAGACATAGCTACAGAATCAGATTTCATGTCTTACTGGTCCGATGAGGAAAAATCAATGATGAGTATAGATATTGGAGTCCCATATACCAAAGAAACAAAAGGAAAATATAATTATCATCAATATAGGGAAAAAATAGGTGATTCAGGAGAAACATATGCATGGAAAGGCCTCGATACATGTGAATTTAATGATACCGAAGCTGAAGCAGCAACTATTATATTATCAATCAATAAAAAAGACTGCACCGCAGAAGAAAACTTTAAATATGCTGTTGAAACCTATAAAAGCAGTTCTGATTTTGGATGGATTGAAGATACAATAGACGGAAGTAACAGGGATAATTCAGTAAAAATTAATGATTTTTGTGTTGATTCATCAAAGATTACTAATATAAATGGATATGAATGTAATGAGTTTACAGGAACAATAAAATGGACTGGAAATATGGGCTTAGAACATGAAACAAAAGCATTAGGCTATTCATTTCAGCTTAATGGCAAACCAACTCTTGTAATGGGATATATTAATAAATTAACATCTCCTGATTCAGCAGGATATCCATTAGGTTCATATACAGGTGATGATGATTATTCAGTCATAAGAGGCATTGAATACCGGATGATTGAATCCATAAATACACATAAGAAAGAATATAAATAAATGAGGAGCGATTGGTAATGAAAATAGCAAAAAAAATATTATTAACAGTATTAAGTACAATGATGTCGGTTTCATTATTTGCCTGTGGCAATGCAAACAGTAATGCAGGAAGTAACAGTCTGGGTAACAGTAATTCAGGTAAAGTCAGTACAAAAGGGGATTACAAAACAGGAAAAGAAATTAATATATCGAAGACAAAATTAAAATATCTGGATGAATTAGTAACAAATACTTTTGCAATGGATGACTCTTCGACATCAGATAGTGTAATGAGTATAGATGTTCCATATTTACTTTCTACATCAACTTCCGGTAAGGTTTATTATAAATATATGGATTTCTGGAGAGTACGAACATCAGATGATTCCTGTGAAGATTCAAATAACACAGAAAATACTAATTATAAAGGCTATATAGTGCTTGCAAAAGACAGTAATTGCCTATATAGAAATGATAAAAACGACATTAAAGAAGTTCATAAACATGCGATTAATGCTTTTAAGCATAGTACAGACATAAGATGCATAGATGCTGATAAGGCTAATAAAGGAATTTGTGATGTGGCTATAGATGATGTTGTTGTAAATAATGACTGCATTACAACTATAAATGGTATTGAAATGTATGCTTATGAAGGATATATCCCAAAAAGAGATTTAACAGCAAATACAGTAGAAAATATAAAAGTTTTTGGATATTCATTTAAAATAAACGATACCTGTGTAACACTTATGGGGTATATACCTGATACAAGCTGGTATACAGAAGAAAGATATTCAGTTGTTAAAGATGTCGTAAATAATATGATTATGACTACGAGATATAATAAAGATGATGCTGTGGCAACCGAAATCAAATTAAATATGAAAAAAGCGGATACAGCAAATATTTCATATGATAGCAGATTTATAACAATGGAAAATATTGGAGCTACAAATGTATATATTGGAACTCCTGCTTATATCAAGAAATTGAATGTTCCAGATACTTATTATACAAATATATCAGGATATAGACTAAATGATGATGGAAATGGATTAATAATAGGAGTATATAATCCATTATCATCAAAGTATACAAAAGCAAAAATAAAATCATATGGTAATCTTGGAAGAGGTTTCTTTGAACTTGGAAAATCATATGTATTTATAAATACAGGCAATGAAAAAAACACAAAAGAAACAGTAATTAGCACTGAGGATATTACAACAGATAATATCACTTATAAGAAAATAATAAGTGATGTGAATGTACCGGTAAAAGAAACTGCAAATGGTACAACGGGCGGCATGTATAAAATGTATACATATGTATTTAGAGTAGACTCATTAGAGTATTATATTCAGGGAGTTGTTACATACAATAAAGATGAAACAAAAATGCAGGAATATATGGCATCTATGGAATCATTATTAAACGATATGATAGACAGTGTTCAGATACAGTAAAAAACTGTAGAAAGGATAGAAAAGGTGATTGAATATATAAGATTAAAAAATCTTGCTATAGGAGATAAATTAGCAAGGACATTATATGATAATAAAGGAATTCCACTTATTAAAGAAGGAACAAATCTTACAGAAAAAATGGTATCTATTATAAAATCAAAAGGATTTAAAGGAATATATATAGAAAGAGCCGGGAATACACAAAGAGAAAATAATCATTTGCAAGAGCCGATTATAGATGATTATACAACAATAAAGGTAATAGAGTTATTATCGAAGATTTTAAATAATAAAAATATATATAAAAATGCATGGGATAATAATTTTACAGAATGCAGAAAACAGTTGGAAGATTATATAGATGAATTTTATAAGGCTTTTAATAATCTAAACATAAGTAACAAGATGATATTAGAAATGGAAGATAATAGAACAAATGAAAATTGGTTAGAATATCATTCATTTAATACAATGCAGATAGCAATGGGAATTGCAATAAGATTAAAATATCCAGAGACAGTAGTAAAAGGAATTGCAATGGGAGCATTAATGCATGATATAGGAAAAAGTAAATATCCTGAATTAATAAATAAAAAGGACCTGACAGAATCAGAAAGAAAACTGCTTAGAGAGCATCCAAGAATTATATTTGATATATTAACACAGCTATCAGGAATATATGCTTCATCATATTGTACTTATGGATGTTGGCAGTCACATGAAGTATTTGATGGTTCGGGTTATCCAATGGGAATCAGTGGACAAAAAGTAACACAGTTTGGGTATATTGTAGGAATAGCAAGTAGATTTGATAATCTAGTTCATATAACACCATTCAATGATAATCCTTTAAATAATAATGATGCAATAGAGATGATTATGGGAAGTAATTTATATCCTATAGAAATTATAAAAGCATTAACAGAAGTAATCGCTTCATATCCTCTAGGAACAAAAGTAAAATTATCTAATGGAGAAGAAGGATTAATACTTAAAAATAATCTTGATTTTACTTTAAGACCATATGTAATGATAGGATTTAATACTATAAATTTAGCAAAAGATGAAAAATATAGAAATGTAACTATATTAAGAAATATAGATTAAAATGTAAAAGGAGAAAAATATGGTAAAATATTTTACATTAGAAGAAAAAAATAAATGGGAAAATGAAAGTCAAGAGCTTTTAGATGAAAAAGGAAATTTGATATATGGCGTTTGTGACCTTACGGATTGTCCTGAAGATGCAACAATACATAGGTGTTTATTTAGTGCTTATGATTATATAGACGCTGTAAAATATGGAATGGAATTAGCAAAAGAAGGATATACTGATATATTTTGTGGAACTGAAGAGGAAATTAATAAGAAAAAAGAAGAAGATGAATTAAAAGAAATTGATGAATTAGATGATATGTTTGTAGAATTATAAATAGTAAAAAGAACAAATATAAAAAAGATAGCATAAATAATAAGATTTAAACATTTTATTATTTATGTTATTTTTTTGATTTTTTTTATACTATCTACACTATTTTAATAAAGGTTAATAAAAATAAAGAAAGGAATAGGAATATGTTTGGAACAGTTACAAAAATAACAGAGTATAATACTGGATTGCCATTTTTGGCTATATTAGGAACTATTTTAATTATTATTTCGGTGATTACAATGATATTATCACCTATGATAGTGGATACAGACCTTTGGTTAGTAATAGTCGTAGTTGTAAGTTTAGTATTTACAGGAGTAGGAATTTTTATGATGTCTAAAGGTGTAGATGAAAATAACGCAAAAATAAGACAATATCAAGATGAAATCTCTCAGGCATATCAGGACAGCTACAGAAATATTGAGAAAGCAATTTATGATAATTTTTCTGAAGTTGAAATGTTGTCTGATATATCAGAATCAGGAAGCTTTAAATACAAAGATGATTTTTATAAATACAAAGTTGAAGACAATACTTTATATATCGAATGCTATTCTGGTGATAGCAGTAAAAATAAAGTTATTTCAGGAAAAGATTATTGATTATTGATAACTGATTTTTATTAATGAAATTATAAAAAGGAGAAAAATTATGGGAATAGTAGTATTTTTATGTGTACTTTTTGATGTTGTTGCAGGATTTCTAGCTGTAACAGGAAGTTCTATGTTATATGAGGATTGGATAAAATATAAGGAAAATAAAGAAAATATTGACGAGTCTCAATTTTCAAAATTAAAGTCAAAGATTCTCAAAGAAATAAAAAGTGATTTTATTTTTACCGGAATAAATGTAGTCCTTTTTGTTGCTTTTTTTTCAGGATATTTCTTTCCTACACGATACTACAAAAATACAATTAAGCCAATTATAAAAAATGAATATGGTACTGTATATGAATATGAATACAGCGTTATATTCAATAATGGAAGTTTCTTATATAATAATGAAAAATATAATATAACAGTCATCAAAGATATTGATAATAATAAATATGTTCAAATTACGAAAAAAAATAATAAAGAAAACGATAATAAAGATATATTAAACTTACCATTAGTAAAGTAAAATAAAGCAATAAAAAAAGTACGAAATATATAACAATATAATGAAAAGGAGATTAGCATGATAAATAAATATTTAGAGTTATTAAAAAAGGCAATAGAAAGCTTCAATCATTTAGGAAGAGGAAATAGTTGGAGTGATTATTTCCAGACAGTAGGCCTTGAATTTTTGGTATTGTTAATTGGAATCGTAACAATAGCCGGAATTATATTAGTCTTATTTTCTCCATATAAAGGTACAACCGGTATTAAAATGCTAATGCAAAAGAGACTGAGAAAATATGATAAAGTAAAGGAATTTCTGAATGAATATAAAAAAGATGTAGCTGACGTAAAAAACAATATATATAAAATAACTTCTGAGTTAATTCCTTCATATATTTCTGAAATCACAAGAATAACGCAGACTACATATATATCATCTGATAAAAGGAAGGAACAGATAAACGATACAGAAGAAAAATATTTGTATCAATATAATGAAAATATAGCATTCGGTAGAAATCTTTTAGATAAATATAACATGTTCGATAATGATGAAATTAAAGAAGCATTTAAAATGTTAGAAAATATTAAAGGCTTTGATACTTACACTATAAATAATGTAATTAAAAAATTTACTAATGAATTCAATAAATACAATCCTAATGGAATTAACGAAAAAGAAAATCCTGCATTCACAGTATATATTACATCTGCATTAAAAGACAAGTTTGGAGTTGGATATAGCCTAACAGAAATTAATAAAGCGGAAAAAAAGAACAAAATTTATACGAACTGCTTATTAGGAACTTTCTATGTGTTATATGCAATTATGGTAGTTCCATTAATTATGATGTTGTTCTAAATACATTTTGTAATAAGGGAGATTAAAAATGGAGAAGAAAAGAATATATCCTTATGTAGCAAAGACAGACAATTTGTAACATTATATGATAAGACAGATAAAAAGCAAAATCCTGTAAATATAATGATAAACACAGATGGATAGCAAGAGCAATAAACAGAATGTGAAAAAGGAAACAAAGGCATGAATACTAAAAATAAAACAAAAACATTTACCCCGGAAGCTTTATTAATCCTTTTGATTGCTATATTTACGATTGTTTTTATAATACTACCGTTTATGATTAATATATATAATGGCGAAGGTGCTAAAATAGCAGTTAATCAAGAAAAAGTTTTGGAAGAAATCTATAAACAGAACGAAGATAAATTCATTACGTCCAAAGATACTTCGGGTTCATTAACAGGAATATGGTATCATACAAATCTAACACCTTTTGTGACAGTTACCGATTGTTTGATTTTTTATGGTGACACTTGCATAAAATATGTCATACGTGATGGTAAATTAGATAAAGACAAAAAGGAATATAAATATACATATGATGGGGAATTTTTAACATTATCTGAAGAAAATAGACGTGATGTGTCTTTTACAGTAGATAAAATAAATTTTTCTGATGATAATACTCTTTATAAATATACTGTAAATGAGGGAGATATAAGTAAATATAAAGAGATATATCGTAAATTTATAGGAAATACAAATAAACATTAATAAGAAAGGATAAATAGTGATATGAGTTTCATAGAATACGATATAAAACCACATAATAAAAAAGAAATAAAAGATTTTTTATTTAACAATTGCACAGATAAGAAACAATGTTTTTTTACAAACGGACAGGCAAAGGAATATGTTGATGATTATTTAAAGCGAATTCCTGAACAAATTTCAGGTGTTCTTTTTAATATTTTTGCTGATAATGGTTGGAGAGTTATTATAACAGACGATAATTTGGGAGAAAAATTTGGATATAATCATGAAATTTATAGCGTAACTGATAAAGAACATAAAACCATATATGTCTATGCATATCCACTTGCTATAGAATATAGACTTGGATATGAACTTGGTCATCTTGTGGATATATATTTAGGTAACATATCCGAAAGTAATGAGTGGGATAAATGTTTTCATCAGCATAAACAAATTTCAAATATTCTTTATTTCTATTTTACAGTAGGGTATGGAGAAATTTCAAAAGAAGAATATTTTGCAGATAGTTTTCTGTTGTATCTGAATGATGCAGAATTATTACAACAGTGCAATGTAGCTGTCTATAATATGTTTGTTAAATTTTTTAAAAATATTCATGTTTTGATAGAGGCTGTTGAGTCGGAAACTGCTGATTCAAATTACAGGAAAACTTCAATAATATATTAACTTATAAGAATAGGAGAAAAATATTTATGGATGTTTTAAATATAATGACAATTTTAATGATATTCATTTCATTAATTATGTTTACAATATATTACATAAATTATGTAAAATATGAAGCTCCCGGCTATAAAAATCCTTATATAGATAAAGTTTGGATATGTTTATTTTATATAACATTCTTGATGTTTATAAAATCAACTGTAAAAAATTCAATTGTGGATATTTTGATTTTAGTTGTCGGGATAATAATTCTTACATGGACAGTATTTACAAAAGTTTTTGATAAGCAAGCAGAAAAAAATGAATTATATGATGAACTTATCTATGCACTGAATCAGGAAGATTTGACGGATTTCAAAAAGCATATGAGCAGGGAAGGACAGATAACTTTTTTAAAAAATATCAAAACAACTATAGAATATAATGAAAAAGAGGAAACTATTGATAAAAATGGAAATAAAGTTATCACAACAAAGACTACGTATGAAGAAGCTCCTTTAATTGGAAATGATGAGGAGTTAAAAGAATTTGAGCCAATATTGAGAAAGGAAGATTATATAAAATGAAAACGCTTAATACAATAAATGAATTAATAGAAACATCTGAATCAGAAAGAGAAAGACGTATATTAGATATAATCAAATCTACTTTCATAGAAGAAATCGAACTTCAACAATATATTAATTTGTAAGAATAGGAGAATAATATTAATGATAGATTATGAGAAACTAAAAATAATAGCTTATGATTTTGATGATACTTTATTTGCTCATTCAAATCATAGAACAGACACAATAGAAGAAGAAATAGATTATTTAAAAAGATGTTTATTATACAAAAATGATGCTTCAGATGTCTTTTTAAATTGCACAAAGAATATGTATTTGCAGAATTTTATGAATAAGGCATATAGAGATAATATTATTCAAGGATTGATAAGTGGAACAGAAGCATATGTGTGTTCTAAAGCTAAGATAGATTATGTTAATAGCATATATGGTCATTATTTAGAAAATTGGTGTGTATGTTCGCAAGAAAAAAAGACAATAATGCTAGAAGCATTAGCAAAAAGTTATAATTGTAATGCATCAAATATTCTTATAATAGATGATAACCCATTAGTTATAACAATGGCCGCAGATGTAGGTTTTCAATCAGCAACGCCAATAGAAGTTGTTAATTATTGTGAATTAAATAATATATAGAGGAAAATATGTTAGAGATTATAAATGATACTATAAAGCAAAAGTATACTGTACTATATCACGGTACAAGTAAAGAAAGATTAGAAGAGATAAAAAAACTAGGATATTTAACAGAGAAAAATGTTCTTAATGGTAAGTATAAAACAACAAAACAGACTGTATCACTTACTCCTAATATAGATATTGCTACAAATTATGCTGAAAGGACAAACATTATAAATAATGAAAATCCTATTATTTTAGTATTCGATATAGATACATTATTTAAGAATAACATCAATATTTATTTTTTTAATGATAATGTATTTTTTACAGATGATATACCTGTAGGTTGTATTTTAAAGACTATTAACCTAAGCAAATAATACTATTTTAGAAAAGGAATAAATTATGTTTGAGATTTTGAAAAGAAAATATAAGGAAGAAGATTGGTTTAAAGATAAGACATATAAATCTAATATAAAAATAAAATATCCATTTGAGATAAATAAAGATAATATTAATTTGATTATAAAAGGTATTGCATTAGGAGATATTGCAGGAAGTATTTATGAAGGGTTATATACAAAAGACCGAAGTGATTATAATTATATATACAATAATATGTATAAAAATGGAGAATATTTTACTGATGATACAATTATGGCAATAGCTACATATAAAGCATTAAAAAATTCGGATTATGATAAGCAATATCGAAAGTTTTTTAATAAATATCCTAATGCTGGATATGGAGCTGGATTTAAAAATTGGTGTTTAAATAAAAATGCCAAAGCTTATAATAGTTATGGAAATGGAAGTGCTATGAGAGTAGAACCTATAGCTATTTTAGAAAATACAAAAGAAGTAATAAAAGAGGCAATAAAAAGTGCTAGTGTAACACATAACCATCCTGAAGGAGTAAAAGGAGCAGTAATAACAGCAGTATGTGTTCATCTTTTATTAAATGGAGCTAATAAGGAAGATATTTTAAAATATGTTTGTAAGTTTTATACAGAAGAAAATATAATAAACCCTAAAATGACTTTAAAAGAATATAATGAAATAAGAACTAAAATACCTATTGAATATTCAGTTACATGTATGCATACAGTACCATTAGCTATAAGATGTTTTTATGAGAGCAGAAATTTTGAAGACTGTATTGTAAAAGCTATTATGGCTAGTATGGATGCAGATACATGTGCAGCTATAGCAGGATGTATGGCAGCAGTATATTATAAATCTTTTAACGTAAACACAACATATGCTTGGGAAAATAAATATAAAGAAGAAATTAATACTATAATAAATAATTTAGGAGGATAATATATTATGTATCGTTATTTTGTATCATTTTCACATGTGACAAATGGAAATCTTGGGTTTGGGAATACGGATTTGACACTTGATAGAAAGATAACTGGAATAGATATTTTAAAAAAAATAGCAAGAAATATAGAAAGAGATTGCTTTGTTAAGAATGTAGTCATATTAAATTTCCAGCTATTAGAAGATTCAGACAAGTAAAACATTAGAAAAAGTAAGAGGTAAAAGTATTATGTTAAATAAAGAAGTGTTTGAGCAATTTGGAAGTGAACAATGGGTTATTGAAGAAAATTTATGCTATTTATTACAGGAATATTCTGAAAAATTAGGTATAGGACATCCCTATAATCTTGTAACATTTGTAAAGAACTTTATGAAAGAAGAAACATATGTAGATACGAAATATGCTGAAATGAGTGCTGTTGATACCGCAAGAAAAAATGTAGTTGCTGATTATGTTGATGGAGAGTATATCGAAATAGATAAATAAAATTCAGGCCAATATAAAAAGAAACAAAAGATATTTTTTACAGCTTATGGTATAATCTATTTATAAAGAAAAGAAAGAAGATTGGTGTTATGAAAACGATAGAGGATTTTTTTAAAGAAAAGATTTTTATAAATGAACAAGATTATGCTTATTTCACCTTAGAAAATAACAAAGTATATATTAATTATAAAGAATTAAAAATAAAATATGATATGATTTATAATTCATTATATTATAAAGAATTATTAATAGGAGCAAAGCAATTAGTAAAGTATTATTTAATACAAGAAATGATAAAGGAAGAAAAAAATGGACAATATTAAACAATTTTATTTAATGCATAAAAATAATGCTTTTGGAATAGCGATAATAAATGATGAAACCGGAAATTTAATAGATATAGATATAACAGAGGTTAGTCTTTGTCCTATTAAAATATTAGATAAAAAACAATTAATAAATTGGTGGGAAAGACGGGCAATTCCTAAAAATCAGAGAATGAGTAATCAATTACTTTGTGGAGAAAGTAATATAAAATATATGATAAATAATCTTGGATTATCGTTAGTAGATTGTTATTGGGTTAAGCCTATATCTTCAGAATTAACTTGGGAACAAGTTAATTTATATACTAATAATTTTGCTGAAAAAGATTTTTCATATAATAATATTGAAAATGCAACTCCTTTTTTGCCTAGTGCAACAACACAAGGAGAACTTCAAAAAAGGTGGATAATAAAAGATAACGAACGATATCTTGTAAAAGGAAACTATGGGAATTCATATCAACAAAGTATAAATGAAGTATTTGCAACATTACTTCATAAAAAACAAGGGAGAATTCATACAAAATATGAATTAATAGAGTTACCAACAACTATGGGCGAAGGAATTGGATGTATTTCTAAAAATTTTACTAATGAGAGTTTTGAATTTATTCCTGCAATAGATGTTAGTTATATGGAGAAGAAAGAAAATGATTTTTCCGAATATCAGCATTTTATAAATGTTTGTGTTAAAAATGGATTATTAAAAGATTATATTCAGGATTATTTAGATTATATGATACTTTCTGATTTTGTAATGACAAATACAGATAGACATTTATTGAATTTTGGAGTGAGAAGAAATACAGAGACTTTAGAGTTTGTAGATTTGTCTCCTTATTTTGATACAGGGAATAGTATGTTTTTTAATACAAAATATAATGAAAATACTGTTTTTGATATTCCGGTAACTTCATACTATAATACTGAATTAAAAATGTTAAACCAAGTAGAAAATAGAAATGCATTAGATATTTCAAAATTACCGACATTAGAAGAATTAGAAAATATATATAAAATAGACCCATATAGTATTGTATATATGGAGAATATAAAACAAGGATATTTAAAGAAAATAGAAATGTTAAACGCATACCAAAAAGGGTTTTCATTAAATAAAAGAAATCCTCAATTTTATTTAAATGTGGATTTTTTGAAAGATAATGAAGATATTGAAAGATAAAATAATTAATAAAGACAGTTGAAAACATAATTCATCTGTCTTTTTTTATATTTAATTAATATTTAAAAAATATAGTATTATTTTTAGCATTTTATACACTATTATAATATAAGAAAAAAGATAAATAATAATGTAATAAGGAGAAAAGATATGGATTATTTAAAAATAGATAATGCTAAAGATTTAAAAGAAATAACTAGAAGTATTAAAGCAGAAAAGAATCTTGGAACATTAATTTCTGTTTATGAAGATTTCTTAAAGAATTTTTCTTGTAAGCCAGATAGAGATAAATTCCCTTATCCAAAAGTAGGAAGTATTATTGATGAAGAGAAGTCTGTAAAATGGAATAAGAAAGAAGTAGAAAGACAGAGAAATGTTTATTTTACTAAGTTACAAGAAATAAATCAAAGTAGAAACTTTGTAATTGTTAATTTGAGAGACCAATTAGCTAAAGTATTAGCAAAAGAAAATCAACTTACTATTGATGAAAGTAAGGAATTATTTACTTATGCTTTTAACATAGATTATAACAATGGAGTAAGAGCTGTTGTTAATACTTATAAAGACCTTGCTAAGATGTATAAAAATTTACTTAATATACATGATAATAAAAAGAAACCAGTAATACATACATCTAAAATAGAAGCTGATGATATTGATAAAGTTATAGAGGAACTAAAAGAAAATTCAAGTAATTTCCAAAAATCATATAAAAGAGATAATAATATGAAGTTTCATAAAACATATAAAGCAATTCAATTAAATAAAGCAATAGAGATAGTAAAAACAGTTAATAAAGATAGAGATTATATTTCTGAAAATGCTAAAGAAGAATATGAACGATAAAAATTTAGTAGGCAATAAAAATATATTGGCTTTTATTGTAAAAATGAATTATACTTAACTGTAATAAAGAGGTAGCAGTAAGAATGTTTATATAGGAGAAGAGATTAATGATAAATGATTTAAAATATTTATTTGAGGAACAAGAAGTATATGATTTAGCAGAACATATATTAAAAAGTAATAAAAGACGGTTAATAACCGATATTGCTATTTCAAAAATACCATATGTATCTTATCCTGATTGTTCAGCAAATCAAAGTTTAATAATACACGAATTAGCTGAATACTTATTAAAGACAGCAAAAAATAATAATGATAGTAATGAACTGTCAATAACTTTAGATTTAAGTGAAAAGCATAATATTGAAGATGGTATATTATCTATTTTACAAAAAACAGGAATATGTTATGGAACTAAATATGATACTGATATTTTTGCAGACCCTTTATCTATGCATTTGATAAGAGCAGCTAAAGGAATAACTGTAATTAATATGCACAACCATCCAAGCTGTTCTTCATTTTCTACAACAGATTTATCATTTTTTTTAAGAGAAAGTACCATAAAAATGATGGTTGTTGTTGGAAATAGTGGAGAGTTGTATTATCTATCTAAAGATAAAAATTATAATCACGATAAGGCAAGAAAATATCTAACAGATGCTGCATATATAATAAAACCAGATATTTTAGAATATCAAAATGTATCTATGTTAGAATTAAGACAAATTGCTGATTTATTTTTAAAAAATTGTTATAAATTTGGTATTAATTATGAACACGTTTTAGGGTCAAATAAAGAATTACAAAATATAAAAGAAAACATTAATATTTCTGATATTGAAAGTGAGGAAGAAGAATATGATAGATGAAACAAAACGAATTGTTAAAAAACTTCCAAAAGACTTACAAGAAGAATTCAATAAAGATTATGCCATAAATCCTAAATACTCACATAAATGGGAGAATTGGGCTTTAGATGTAATTGAAAGGCTTAATACAGCAAGAGATAATGGTTTTATCACTCCAGAAGAACGTAATATTGTATTTAATGATATTTTTGATGGATATATCGTAAGTAAGATAGGAAGTAATCCTCAAATAAATCAGAAGAAATTTTGGGAAATGATGTTTTATGATGGTGAAGATTAAATTAATTCAGAATTATGAATGAGGAATGCAGGATTAATAGTTTAAATTTTATAATATAAAAATAAAGGGAAGAGTATTCATAAAAAAATGCTCTTTTTTTTATGCTTGATACACTATTATATTGTAAATAAAAATAAAGGAGTAAAAAATATGGAGAATAGTAAAGCGGCAAGAATTTTAAGAGAATTTGCAATAAATGATATAAAAAACTTAGATAAGTGTGTCCGTGAGTTTACTGGAGATATTTTAGATACAGATAAAAGAATAAAAGCATTAAATAGAGCTGCTGATTTTCTTAATTGGACTGATATTTCTACTAATAAGTTAAATAAGACATTAAATTATCTTAGAGATATTAAAGAAGATTATAAATCGTTTAAAGATGAGTTTTTTGTTCAGACAAAGCATACAAAGAAAGCTTTAAATACAGCTATGGATAAAATTTCTGAAAAACTTAAAGACAGAGATTTTGAAGATTTGGAGAAAGCATGTTTTCCTATGTGGTATATAAATAAAAAATAAAGGAAGGAAAATTATATAATGATAGGATTATATTTTGGAACTGTAATTACTAATAATATTCCAATAAGAGTTTTGGGAATAATATTGGCAGCAAGTGGGGTAATAGGACTTTTAGGGTTATTAATCATTAAATCAGTTAATGATAAAGAACCTAGTGATTTTATGATGATGTGTCAGTTAATTTCCTTATCAGCAATAACTATCTTTTTAATAACTTCGATAATTTATTTATGTATACTTATTACCATAGGACCAATACACACTAAGGAAAATATATCAAAAGCTTTAAATGATAAATATGAAGATATAGAAAATTATGAAATCGAAGATGATTATACAGGAATTTTTACTAATCAAGGTATAGCTTATGAGTTTTATGTAAAGGATAATATATTGTATGTGAAAGATATTTTAAAAGGGGATAATAATATAACAGCAATAGATGGAAAAGACTATTAAGTAGGAGTATCTTATATGCAAACTATAAAAGAATATAAAATTATAAATGATAATGATAGAAAAGTAACTATTATATTTGATGAAGCAAAAGACAAAGAGCGTATATTAGCTCATAAAAGCGTATGTGAGTATAATAATAAAAAGTATGAAAGAATAGATGGTTTAATCTCATTCTGTAGTATATCCCCAATTATTGTTATTTTATTATTAAGTTTTCTTATATATTGTTTATTAGAGTTTTTTGATATAAAGATAATTGTGGGATTATGTGTATTAGGATTGGTATTTGTTCTAATAATACTTCTAAGTTTAAAATATATAGACAAACTTAAATCATATGCAGGAAGTTCATTTCAAATGGAAGCTTGTGATGAAAAAATAAAAGAAATTAATAATTTAAGTATGAATTACAATAATAAATGTAAAGTAGAAATTAAGCATATCGACCATTATAATGTTCTTTATTTTTTCTTAGATAAAGTGGAAAAATTTTCTTTTCGTTTAGATAGTAAAATACCTGATGGAGATTTTTATGTAGTATTAAGAAGATATAGTAAGGAAGAAGATTGCTGTATGCATCATACAGGTGATTTTAAATGGGTAGCTGTTACTTCTTTAGGTATTGATGATAATTGTGATATTAAAGATGTAAGGATGCAGACAAATAAAGATACTGACAATATATTTGAAGAAAGTGTATTTTATAAAATTAAGAAAAAAATAGTGTCTTTTTAGGATTCAGAGCTGATGTATATAGTATATACACCAGCTTTTTTTCATTTTCACAAAAGAAATCTAACTTTTTTTACTCTCTATTACACTATTATAGTATAAACGAAAAATCAAAAGAAAGAAGGACTAAATATGAGATTAAAGAAATATATAAGTTTATTTTTATTAATTGCTGTTGTTTTTATTTATGGATTTATGGTCTATACAGATAATACAAATACTATAGATACAACATCGAATATTGGAGTAGTATATGGATATTTTTAAATGAAAATTTGAAATATCTTTTTAGTATAATTTCAGTATAAGAAAGGCAGGATATATGAATAGTGAATTAAAAGAACTTATTAAGAATTCAGAAAGATATAAAGATTTTTGTTTATTAGATAAACCTATTCCATTTAAAGAAATGTTTAGCAATAAAGATTTTGATGTTGTTCAATTACATTCTACACTAATTATGACATATAAAGATAATAGTAAATATATTGGTGGTTTTTGTGGAGTTTTTAAATGGGAAAATAGAAAAATAATATCATTAGATGGAGATTCATATTGCGATTATTTTAAAGTTTTGGGATATAGTGAATTTAAAAATGAAAAAGAAGGGATTTCTTCAGGAATTGATATATTGGTAGGAAACGATTGGTAAAAAATAAGCAATAATAAAATTTTCGATAGTGTTATATAAGAAATTATAAAAAGGGAGTAGATGAATATGAATGAATATGCTTCTAATCACGTTTTTGGTTTTAATCCAAAGGATGAATATGATAATTTACCAGAGTTTTTAGCTATGGAACTTAGAAGAAGAGACAAAGATAAATATAATAATGATTCTGCAAAAATACATAAGAAAGATAAAAAATGCAAATGGTACAAGAAGAATAACAATGAATATGTAAGTAAAAGACACGCTGAAGTATATGATTCAAGAATATTAGATTGGCAAGTATGCCCTTATTGTAAAAGAAAAATAAAAATAAAGGAAGGAAAATAATATGTATTTTGGGAATGTAGAAATAGATATTGGAAATAAAAGTGACATAGCGGATTGGATAACCGTGATTTTGATTATTATTATGGGGGTAACAGTAATGGTATCATTATGTGAAAGTAGGCTTTGGGTTTTAATACCTATAGAAGTTCTTGGGATTGTATTTTTAGGGTTTGCTTCAAATTATGTTCATAACGCTGAAGATAGTAAAAGATTAGAAAATAGCAATAAAAACATTTATACGGCGATAACAGATTATTATAAAGATGCAAAAGAAATAAATATCAGAGACAATTCCTATGGTGAATTTTTATCTGAAGGTAAAACATATAGATTTTTTATTGAAGATAATAACCTACATATAAAAGATATAGATGAAGATTTAGAAACTATTGTAGATGGAAAATATTATTAAAAAGGAAAGGAAAGTATTATGTTAAAAATTAGTATATTTTGTTTTATTGTAGCCGCAATATTTTTTATTCTTGGTATATGTACTGAAGTAGTGTTAATTAATGACGCTGTAGGTATTATGTCAATTATTGTTCCATTAATATTAGGGGTAATAAGTACATTTTTTATAGGTTTAGGATGTTATAACTACGATAAATACGATATTAATAACATAAAAAATACCATTAATATTTCTTATCCAAACGCTGAAATAATCAGTAATATCCATAATAACCATAATGAAGGTTATTTTGTTTATGATGGAAAAACATATCATTTTGAACGTGATAATGGAGTTTTACAGGTAAATGAAGTTGGTAGTATGAAAGCAATAACTATAACGAAATAAAAGGAATCTTGTGTTGTTTTATTTATAAAGAATTATAAAAGTGAAGAAGATACGTCATATAGTTGCTTTATGGGCTTTGTTTTAATGATAGGATTAAAAGAAAAGGAGTAAAAATGACAGAAGAAGAATATACAACAATATTAAAAGATAAAGAATTAATTTATGATACAGATTTATATAATAATACAGAATTATATAATTTTTTTCTAAATTGTATTCCTGTTGAAGATATAAAGAATGAATTAGAAAATAATAAAAAGATTTTAGATTTAATTAAGACAAAAAGGAAAATATCAAGAATATATAATGATAAATATATATATATGCTGATTTTTCTTATTTTAAAAACTCCATTACATGTTTATGAGTTATGGGAAGATGAAAAAGATATAATTATTGAAATCTATACTGATTTAAATATAAGAATACTGTAATAAAGAAAAGGAGAAAAAAATGGATTTATATTTAAACAAAGAAGTTATAAAAAAAATATTATTAAAAAATGAAATGACTCAAAAAGATTTTGCACAAATGATAGAAGTAGATAACTCACAATTTTCAAAAATATTATTAAATAAAAAACCTGTAAAAGAAGAAATTATTAATAAAATATGTGATTTATTAGATGTAACAAAAGAAGAGATATGTCATAAAAATGATATACAGTCAGATAATGATATAAATTTAAAAAAAGTCTATGATATAGAAAAGAATTTCAAATGGAATGATATATATTATAAGAGATTATTAATGGAAAATGGATTAACTCAAAAAAAATTATGCAAAGAAATAGGCAGAGATACAAGTAATTTTTCAAGATATAGTAAAGGTTTAATGATTCCAAGAATGGAAACGGTTTTTAAAATATATAATGAATTAGAAAACTGTTCAACAAAGAAATTAATAGGAATAAGTGAAGATGAATTAAATAAAGCAATAGGTAAAAATATATTTGGAAATAAGACCAATACTGTAAATTCAACATTAAAAGATAATAATAAGGAATGTGATACTATTTTATCTAATTATAAAGAATTTACAGGGCAGAATGTAATAGAGAATATAGGAATTATTAATGAAAACATATTAGCATTAGCATCATCATTAGATAAGGCTATAGAAGAATATAAAGAAGATATATATAAAATAAGGAAAGTAAATGAAAGTCTTATAGAAAGAATAAATGAATTAGAAAGTAAGATATCAAAGTCAGATAAGAAAGAAAATAAAATAAAAGAGAATATTCCTGTAGCAACTATATGGAATAATACATGTAGTGAAAAAGAAATGAAAAGTATAACAGAAACAACTGTAGACAAAGATACAGAAGAAAGTTATAAAAAGAAAATATATAAATTAATCAATTATATCTCAAAGAAGAGTAATTTAACTATTAATCAAGTGATGCATAATAATTATACTCAATTTTATAAGATATATGGGTTTAATTTAAATTTATTAAAAGCAGAAAGTAAAGCTGCAAATAATTTAGAGGCAATATATACAAATGAATTATGTCGAGAAATCTTTTTCAATATGGTTTCCGATAATGCTTTAAAAATAAATTAAAAAAAGTTTATATTTTTTACGATTTTTTTTATAAAAGATACACTATTATAATAAGAAGCATAGAAATCTATGTTTCTAAGAAATGTGCTAAAGAATATGAGAGCAGATAAGTAAATGTTCCTTTTTTTAAATTTCTATTATTAATAACTTATCTGCTTTCATTAAGCCGTATTGACAGAGTGGTAATGTGCTGGTTTGCTAAACCAAGACTATCTTAACGGATACAAAGGTTCGATACCTTTATACGGCGTTAGTGTTAAATATTTATGTTATAAAAAATAATGATAAAAAAAAATAAAATAACACTATTTTATTATGTTAATGCCGCATTGGTATAATGGTAATTACAACTGACCTCCAATCAGTAGATGACGGTTCGATTCCGTTATGTGGCTTTACTATTTTATATCAAAAAAGAAAAAAATAAATTAAGATAGGTATTTTTAGTTCAAAAATTTTTGATATAAAATAGAAAAAAATTAAAAAAAATCAATTTTTTTTAACAGAGTTACACTATTTAAATATAAAGAGAATCTGATTAGTTTATAAGGTAAAACATTAATACTTAAAAATATGCTAAATCATACAATTCAAAAAAAGACCAATAAAAATAAAAGTATTAAAAAATATAAGTTCGATGCTTATAATCAGATATAAGAAAATGAATTTTCTTAAAATAAAGTTCTCCAATTGAATTTATTAATGATGTGTGGATGTTTTTATTTAGTTTAAAGGTAAAACACTTACAGTCAAATGTAAGAGATTATAGGTTCGATTCCTATAAATAAAAATCGGTATTATTGTAAAGAGAATTCTTTGCAATAGTGCTGAATAAAAAATAATAAATATCCTAGTGAAGATAGGTGTCAACTTGCTAGGATGCCTTTAAATAAGTCTATTATAATAAGGATACTTAATATAGTAGGGCTGTTTATTAATAGTAATGTTAATAAAGGAGATACAAGAAGTATCAACAAATAGAGGCAGTGTATCTAATAATCGACAGTAAAGCTGTAACAGAGTGGAGAGAACAATAGACGGTGTGAGAAACACAAGAACCCTGAAGACTAATATTGTGGTGATATTAGAAACTAAGGGAATACCAAATAATCTCTTATGCCTTGAAGTATTAGAAATAATACTATAACACTCAAAAACGAATAAGTAGCCCAATGGCAAGTAAGTTTTAATAGACAAATCATTAAAAGGAAAAAAATAATATATTCTTTATTATGGTTTTAAATATGTGATTTTCTGAATGATGGGTGAACATTGCAGGTAGAGAATCCTGTCGTAGTTTTGGTTTTTGTGAATACGAAAACTATGGTAAGAAGCCTAAGAGTCGCTATCTTAGGTTCAGACTTATCATCTACGTAGCTTAATAACTACAGATTATTATGAATAAGACGAAGGTCTATTTATTGTTTTTTAAATTAATAATGCTATGTTGGCTCAAATGGTACAGCAGTAGACTTGAAATCTACCATTCCGAAAGGATATCTGAGTTCAAATCTCAGGCATAGCGTTAAGATTGCTTGGTTTATATATAAAAAGTGAATTAATTGTTATTTTTAAAATTTCAATTAATTCGTAACCAATAAAAAAAGAAATAAATAGTAATAATAATTTAAAATATAAATTCAAGCAATCTTTATTAATTATTATAAAATTTTTAAAGAAACTATAAATAAATGAAAATAAATAAAATTTATAAAAAAAATAATAAAAAAAGTAGATTTTTTTAGTAAAGTATACACTATTAAAATATAAGAAAAAACAATAAGCACCTATGGTGGAATAGGCATACACGAAGGACTTAAAATCCTTTCTCAGTTCGAGATACGAGTTCGACTCTCGTTAGGTGCATTTAATGTTCGTATGGTGGAAAAGGAATACACGATTGTTTTAGAAACAATTGCTATATATAGCATGAGAGTTCAATTCTCTCTACGAACACTCACGTATGATGGAAATGGCATACATAGTTATTTCAAAAATAACTTTTTTATGAGTTCGAGTCTCATTACGTGAATTTATTGAATATAATTCTTCTTTATATGATTACAATATATTCAAGATATTTGCCGATATAGCACAATGGTAATGCGACTGCCTTGTAAGCAGTAGATTGTTGGTTCAAGTCCGACTATCGGCTTTCACTAAATGAAGTTCAAAGTACAAGAATGGGTTTAGTGTTATGAGTTTATCAGCTCATAACTATGCTGTTGAAGATACAGTCGAGGTTAAAAAGCGTTAGTGACTATGATTGTTGCAAGTCGTAATAGCTTGCGTGAAACGAGATAGAGACATGACTGCGAATGGATGTGGCGAATTGCCTTAATCGTAGAATGACAAGACACTATTAGTGTAAAACATCTAGGATTGCAACCTCAGTGATGAGAAATAGCTGTTGATTTATATTGGTGTCATAGCCAGCTAAATATAGGCGAATGGTAAGATGGCAATATATCCTAGTTTATTTTGCTTGTATAGCTCAATAGGTAGAGCACTAGACTTTTAATCTAGGTGTTCCGGGTTCAAGCCCCGGTACAGGCATTAAGATGATAATAATATCATCTATAATAAAAAATAAGAAACAAGAGGAAAAATAAAATGGGAATTACATGTAGACCAATAGGCACATTAAAAAAGATGATGAAGCAGGTAGATAATGAACAGATTAAGGAAAAAGAAGCTTCAAAAGAAAACAATAAGAAGAAAAAAGAAGCAAGTTAATTTTTCCTAAATTAATAATCTCACATAGCTCAGTCGGTAGAGCGTCTGACTGTTAATCAGA
>ENA-OOZQ01000703-OOZQ01000703.1-human-gut-metagenome-genome-assembly--contig:-NODE-703-length-24973-cov-12.402801_pt1 | contig 24973 bp, 19 predicted proteins | sample MGYA00241188_ERZ501399 | MGnify/ENA primary metagenome ERZ501399 (study PRJEB25962, sample SAMEA2042658) | human gut metagenome | biome: human gut; feature: human-associated habitat; material: faeces... | reverse complement strand
TAAAATCCTGCGGGACTTATACTCCCATACGGGTTCGATTCCCGTTGCCGGCATAGGACTTCCTACAAATGAGTAGGAAGTCTTTTTTGTGTAATAGGAATTCTTTATTACACAAAAGGCACTATGTGCCGATGATGCACACCCACACTAATCTGTAGTTAGACGCAGATGACCGTGTATGGTGTTGGAATGTGCTTTGCACATTTTTGTATTAATAATCAATTTGTTGTTTAGAAATGAGGGTGCAATGGTAGAATTAGATGGAATGTTATCCATAGTAATGCCAGCATACAATGAGGAAAAATTAATATATCAAAGCATAATGAAGACACTTGATATAGTATCAGGCTTTGTCAGAGAAATTGAACTTATAGCTGTTAATGACGGAAGTAAGGATAATACCAAGGCGGAGATATTAAGAGCGGTAAGAAAAGACAAAAGAGTAAGGCTTGTCACTTCTGATAAGAACAGAGGTAAAGGTAATGCCATAATATCGGGCGTGTCGCAGGCTGAAGGAAAGTATATTGCATTTGTTGATGCAGATCTGGAACTTAATCCGGCACAGCTTGAGGGTTATCTTAAGAAAATGCTTGATGATAACGCAGATGTTGTTATCGGGTGTAAATTTCATAAGGGGTCAAAGCTTAAATATCCATTTAAAAGAAAAGTAATAAGTATGTGTTACTATATAATGCTTATAATATTATTTCATCTTAATGTAAAGGATACTCAGACAGGACTTAAGGTGTTTAAGGCAGAAGCTATTAAACCGGTAGGACATCTTATAAGAACATCAGGTTTTGCATATGATATAGAACTGCTTGTAGCGGTGCATAGAAGGGGTTTCAAAATAGCAGAAATGCCAGTTGAGGTTGTATTTGTAAGGGATAAAGGCGTTAACAGAATTGGAATAAAAGACTGTGTAAGAGCATTCGCTGATACCTGGGCAATATTTGCAAGAGTGTATTTTAAGCATTATTATGATTAATAGTCAGTAGTAATATTATAATAAAATTAAATGGAATTCAGGCATTTATGTGTGAATTGGCGGACTTAAGAAAAGAGGAATACCGTTCAATAAGTTTAAAGAATTATTAGACAAAGCAGGTGATTTGCAATTTATAAAAAAAGCAAAAGGTTACATTGTACTTCATAAGATAGCGGCAGTAACAACGGCAACAACTGCTGTGGCAGGAGAGAATATAAAGAGTGGTCTGTAATGGTCAGACAGTGAAATTACAATTAAATAAACTATAAGTATGCTTTAGTGATTTCTGCATAAAATAATTCTGACAGATAAATTGTTACATTTTTTGGTGAATGGAGGAATTATGACAGGAAATATTAAAGTGAATTGGAAAAGGCTGATTTTAGCGATGGTAATAAGTATAGGAGCAGGAGTAATATCGTGGCTTCTTACAGGTAATTCAATGGAAATCTACAGAGATTTGAATAAACCTGTACTATCACCTCCTGGTCAGCTTTTTCCTATTGTATGGACAATTCTTTTTATACTTATGGGACTGGCATCTTATATTGTATGTGAGACAAGGGATGATGACAGAACAGAAGCACTGATATTATATGGAGTACAACTTGTAATCAATATAGGCTGGTCAGTTATATTCTTCAACTTTGGTGCTTTCTGGCTGGCATTTGTATGGCTTATGATATTGTGGATTTTAATAATATTTACAATATGGAGATTTTTTAATGTTAATGCAGTGGCAGCGTGGCTTATGGTTCCATATCTTTTATGGGTAACCTTTGCAGCATATCTTAATATTGCGGTTGCGATTATGAACTAATCAGATGCTTTTGGTATTAGGTGTTAATAAATGTAGTTATTGCGTAATTTTAATGTAATAATTTCGCAATAAATTCAAAAATAGTTAACATATTGTTAACAATTTAAAGTTGTATAAGTGGTATAATTACAAAAATCTGCACAGTAGTAAGCATTAATGGAAAGAATTACCGGATTGTAAGAGTAGTGCAGATAATAGATGAAATATACAAAAAGTACAGTTTTACTGTATTTATTCGTTGGAAATGAGGAACAGAATGAAAAAGGCATGGCCACACATAAAATGTGTATTATTTATCGTTGTTCTGGCAGTGGTTATACTTGTGTGCGATTATCTGTTTGCTGAGAGTGGATATATACGTTTTGTGTTAAATGATGTGAACAGTTCAAATGAGAGCTACGACACAATAGTGCTTGGAGCTTCACATACAAGATGTAGTATAGATACAGAATATCTTGATAAATATATGAATGTTAATTCGTTTAATATGGGAATACCAGGAGAGACGGTTGATGATTTCTATTATGTATTGAAATCAGTTGTCGATTCAGGTAATAATGTTAAACAGGTAATTGTGGATGTAGACTATTACTATTGGATGAATGGGCAGTCCCAGAATCATTTTTCCAAGTCATTTATATACCAGCAGATGAAAGATACTTGGGTTAAGGCAGAATATCTGTGGAATAACAGGGCTGAACTTGATATAAGAAATGTATTTTCAAGAAGGCTGACCTGGAAATGCACGATAAAGAAGGCAAAGACTAATATTGCACTTAAAAAGACAAAAGAATATAAGAATTATGATATGTCAGCAGGACTTGATACAGATGGATATTTTGCAACCGCAGGTGGTCCATATCTTGGAAAAGGATTCTGCTACAGATATAGAATTAATGAAGTACCAGGTAATCCATCATATGTTAATACAATGAAAGGAAATGCTGCTAAAAGCCTTGATAAAACAGTTATATCACAGTTTGAGCGTTTTCTTGATTATTGTAATGATAATGATATAAAGGTTGTATGTGTGTCAACACCTATAACACCAGATGCATTTAAGGAAGCACAGGTGGACAGGGCGTCCGAAAAGCTTAAAGAATTATTTGATAGCTACAATATTAAATATTATGATTTTAATAAGACGCTTATGTCTGTGCTTCCAAGAGATGATTCGGGTTATGTGGATACAGAAGGACATATGTATGGAGAACTTGCTGTTAAATATTCAGATGTATTAGCAAAAGTACTTGCAGATGATGCAGAGGGAAATGTTAATGAGGAAGAATATTTCTACAAGTCATATGAAGATATGTATGAGACAATGAAAGACGATTATGAGGCGGCTACAGGACTTGAGTGGAAGTCTTATTAACTGCCATATATATTATATGAAAATACATAGGAATGGAGAAAGATATGTCATTTACGACTTTTGAGTTCTTTCTGTTTATAGCAGCGGCAGTTATTATATATTATGTGATACCTAAAAAGCTGCAATGGATATGGCTTCTTATAATAAGTTATGTATATTATGCTTCTTATGATATCTCGACAGTGTGGATGTTATTACTGACAACATATGTTACATACAGGGGCGGAATTCTTCTGGACAGATTGAATGAGCAGAAACCGCAGGACGGAATAAGCAGGGAAGAAAAGAAAGATTTCAAGAAAAATATTGTCCGTAAAAAGAAAAAAATAGTACTAGCTATGGTACTTATAGCGTTTGGAATGCTTGGGATTATGAAGTATACCAATTTTATGCTTGGAAATATAGATGCAGTTTTAAGACTTTTTGGAAGTGGAAAGCAGATAGGAGTTCTTAATCTGACACTGCCGCTTGGCATATCGTTTTATACATTCCAGTCAATAAGTTATGTTGTTGATGTATACAGAGGCAAGCATAAGGCTCAGGGCAATTTCTTTAAGCACGCATTATTTGTTTCATTTTTTCCGCAGCTTTTACAAGGACCGATTGGAAGATATGAAAGACTTGGAAGCCAGTTGTATGAAGGACACAGCTACAATTTAAAAGAATTGCAGTTCGGTGTCCAGAGAATACTATGGGGCTTTTTTAAGAAAATGGTACTTGCTGACAGGGTAAATGCGGCAGTCCTTCTCATATTCCATAATTACTGGAATTATGGCGGATGGTACAATGTGTTAGGAGTGCTTCTTTATAGCATACAGCTTTATGCAGATTTCTCCGGTGGAATTGATATTGTCATAGGAATTGCACAGATGTTTGGAATTACAATGGATGAGAATTTCAGACAGCCATATTTCTCACGCTCAATAAGTGAGTTCTGGAGAAGATGGCACATAACGCTTGGTACATGGATGAAGGACTACATATTCTATCCATTTTCTTTATCTAAGAGTATGGCTAAATTCGGCAAGTGGAGCAAGAAGAAATTTGGTAACAATGTTGGAAAGCTTCTTCCTGTAGGACTTGCTGACATTTTGGTGTTCTTTGTTGTAGGTGTATGGCATGGAGCAGCGTGGAAGTACATAATGTATGGTATATATAATGGCGTAATTGTTGCAGGAAGTGGAATGTTAGCACCTGTATATGCAAAGATACAGGAAAAGCTTCATATCAATCCTAAGAAATGGTGGTATCAGGGCTTCTGCATTATAAGGACATTTATTCTTGTCAATATAGGCTTTTATTTTGATATGGCAAATGATTTAAGAGCTGCTAATGCTATGTTGGTACAGACAGTTACAAAGGCACATATATCACAGCTTTCAATGGCGGCTGTTAAAGCTGTAGGGCTTACAAGTCAGGATTTGCTAATTGTTATAGCAGGCTGTATTATTATATTTGTTGTCAGTCTGTTAAAAGAAAAGGGGATTAACATAAGAGAAACAATAGCATCATATAATATTGTAATAAGATGGATTATATATATAGGATTTATAATGTTTATACTTATATATGGAAGTACAAGCACAACATCAGATTTTATATATGCTAATTTTTAATAATTACAGTAAATGAGTGGCAAAAATCAGGTTATAGCCGCTTATTTGCTGTTTTTTTGTTGTAGTGACAATTATTGTGGGAGGTGGTATAATAATATATGAATGCCTAAGTGGAGCATTTTCACATTTATTCTGTTCATAACGGAGTAGATAGTGAAGGCACACATAAAGTGTTCTTATTTTAAGGTTTGGTACGTTAGTAAGAATATTATATCAGGAGATGAATATGAGTAATAAAGATGACGGGCTTTCACAGTTAGTACAGGATGTGATTGACGGAAAAGCTGAGAAAAAGGAACTATGCAATAAGATTTACAAAGAGGTATACGCTTTAGCATACCCTGTATATCAGAACGAAGAAAAGAGTATGACCCAGGCAAAGAAGGCACTTATTGAGATATGTAAGAGAATAGGTGATTTTAACCTTGAAAGAAATATTCATAAGCAGGTTGCAACAATTGCATCTGCGTTCTTCTTTACAAGTGTGGTAAGTGAGAATGCAGAAGAATTAAGGAATAATGCACCAACAGGAGAATATGAATATACTCATATTAAGGATGATGAAGAATTCGTTACATATATGAAGCAGAAGGCAATAGCCTTCAGAAGCCCTAAGTCATTTGACCAGCAGGAGGAGAGCTTTAGAAATTTATCAGAGATAGAAATGTCGCTTACAGAATTATATGCTTATGAGATGCTTTCTGTTGATGCGATTGAGAGCGTAACCGATGTTGACAGTTCTTATATAAGCGGCTGGTTAGCAGGCATAAGAAGTTATGTATTAGGTTATGAAACGGCTGGTAATGCCGATAATAATGATATGGCAGCAGTCGCTGATAATGATTACAATTCATTAGATGAAAGTGATTATTCTGATGAAGAGTATGATGACAGTGATTATGGTTATGATGAGAATAATAATAATGATGATTATAGAGAAAGAGAAGCTGTAAGTTCTGTATACAGAAAAACAGGAAAAAGATTAAAGGAAAATGCTGTTACATTATTCATTAAAAGACTTTTTCCGGCACTCACACTTCCGGCAAGAATGATGGTTTCATGGATTGCAGGTGGTGTAATAGTTATTATTCTTATTATTATTCTTGTTGTATCAGTTAAGGCTGGCAAGAGCAATAAGAAGAGTGCTTCTTATGAATACCAGAATATGCAGTATACAACAGAACAGGCTGCAACGAAGAATAATAAAAAGAATGAGGCGGCAACAGCTTCAACTGAGGCAGGCACAGAAGAACAGACTACACAGAAGCAGACTGAGAATGTAACAAAAAGTACTACTGGCAGCAGTTCTAATAATACAACCAATAGGACAACAGCTAATACATCTGATGATGATAGCATCACAGGAAATACTAGTTCAGATAATAGTGGAAGCACAGACAATGATACCAATGGAAGTGGTGACACAGGAAGTACAGATAACGGAGCAAGCGGAAGCGGCACTACAGGCGGAAGCACAGATAACGGAACAAGTGGAAGTGGTGACACAGGAAGTACGGATAACGGAACAAGCGGAAGCGGTACTACAGGCGGAAGCACAGATAACGGAACAAGTGGAAGCGGTACTACAGGCGGAAGCACAGACAGCGGAACAAGCGGAAGCGGCACTACAGGCGGAAGCACAGACAGCGGAGCAAGCGGAAGCACTACTACAGGTGGAAGCACAGATAACGGAGCAAGTGGAAGCAGCACAGGAAGCGGCAGTTCAAGCAGTTCAGGTTCATCAGACACAGTTAAATCAGCAGCTTCTGGTGTATCAGCTAATTAAAATGATGGGCAAAAATAACAATTATGGAGGAACATTTGCATGAAGTGTGTAATTCTTGCAGGTGGAAGTGGCGATAGTTTATGGCCATTGTCCAGAAAAAATTATCCTAAACAGTTTATGAAATTTAAGGAAGGCCGTTCACTTTTACAGGAAACGGTTGTTAGAAATCTGCCTTATTGTGATGAATTTATTATAGTAACTAATGAGGCATATAAGAATATTGTAAACGGACAGATGAAGGCGTTCCAGAGCCTGAAATACAGAGTTATTCTTGAGGGCACAGCTAAGGGCACAGCAGCGGCAATTATGCTTGGAACAATGTTTGCCAATCCAACTGAATTTGTATTAGTTGTTAATTCAGACAATTTTATTGATGGTGATGGATACAAGGATGCCATCATAGGAGCTAAAGAGATAGCAAAGAAAGGCGTAATTGCGGCAGTTGGAGTTAAGCCTGAATATCAGGCGAAGAATCTTGGATATATCAAGAGAGATGGCAATGATGTAATTAAGATATTATCAAATGTTGATTTTGATGATGCAACATCTGAGATTGCAGACTGCTATTCATATGAGGAGGGGTATCTATGGAATAGTGGAATACTTGTGTTCAGGGCAGGTGATATGGTTAATATCACAAGAAAGAAATGTCCTGAATTGTATACAGCCTGCCGTACAGCTAAGAGAAAAGTTCCAGCTATAAGAAGGGCTATACGTTTCTCAGAAAATGTAATGAAGGACATAGTTACAGGAAGCATAGAAACACTTGTTCTTGAACACTGTGACAATCTCAAAGTAGTAGAGGCTGACATTTTATGGAAAGATATCGATAATGTATGTGATATTGAAATGCACCATAGTGATGATAAGCCTGACAATATAATTAAGAATGACTGTAGTAATATATCAGTAATTAACAACGCGCAAAGACAGCTTGTAGTTGCTAATGACTTAAGAGATATGGTAGTTGTCAATACAGAAGATGCTGTATACATTTCATCAAAGAAATCTGCTGATAATATCAAAGAGATTATTAAAGACAATCTTGACCAATATGAAACATACTTTGATTATAATCGTATCTCCTATAGGGAATGGGGTATACACGAGCTTCTTAATTATTCTAATGGTTATAAGGTTAAGAAGGTTACAGTATTTCCAGGAATGATGATGAATCTTCACCAGCATGAATTAAGGGCAGAATACTGGTCAGTTGTTGAAGGTACAGCTACTATTACAATAGGTACAGAAACTAAAGATTACCATAAGTATGAGAGCGTATTCGTGCCAATCGGTGTTAAGCATAAGGTTGCTAACAAGACAGACTCTAATGTTGTCATTATAGAGGTTGGAATTGGTGATTCAATCCTTGATAATGATATGGTTAAGATATATGGACAGGATTCATCAGATAATGGCGGCAATTATGTAAGAAAAGATAATTGTCCGATTGTCAAGCTTGACCCGGCATTTAAGGATAACCTCTGGGGCGGTACTAAGATAAGAGATGTATATGGCAAGAAATGTGATTATGATGTCATAGGAGAAAGCTGGGAGCTTTCTGCACACCCAGACGGACAGAGCCGTATTGCAGAAGGATATTATAAGGGTATGCTCTTTAATGATTATCTTTCAATAATTGGCAAGGAAGCATTAGGCTGGAAATGTCAGGCACAGGACAGATTCCCAGTACTTATAAAGTTTATTGATGCCAAGCAGGCATTATCAATACAGATACATCCGGATGATGAGTATGCACTGGAGAACGAGAATGAATATGGAAAGAACGAAATGTGGTATGTGCTTGATGCAGAACCTGGTGCATATCTGTATTGCGGACTTTCAAGAGCTTCTTCTAAAGAAGAGATAGAAGAACGTATAAAGAACAATACAATAACAGAAATCCTTAACAAGATAGAGGTTAAAAAGGGTGATGTTGTTATGGTAAAGGCTGGCACCATCCACGCGATAGGTGCAGGTATATTTATATGTGAAATACAGCAGAATTCTAACTGCACATACCGTATGTATGATTATGACAGACGTGACAAATTCGGTAATCCGCGTGAGCTTCACATTGCCAAGTCATTAGATGTCGTTAATCCGGTTAAGTATGAGAAGGATAACAAATGTAATGTTATGCTTGCACATAATGAGCATTATATGTCAAAGCGACTTGTACAGTGCAAGTATTTTGAAGTTATCAAGTATGAAATAGAAGATGAAGCTAAGATACCAGTTGATGAAGCTTCATTCCTGTCAGTAATTGTAATTGACGGTGAAGGAACAATTATGACAGATGACAATGACAAGGAACTTAAGTTTAAGGCTGGAGAAAGCTTCTTTATTAATGCGGGCAAGAGAAATGTCGTTGTAAAGGGCAGATCAACCTGCATAATTACGCATGTATAATCAGACGGGAACGGAGGATTTGAATGAATAACAGTTCTGATAAAAAGGGAAGAAAGATAGCTTCATATATTATTCCCGGAATTATAACACTACTTGTTATGGTATTTGTTCTTATTGTAAAGGGAATATGGCCCTTTGGAAGTAACAGAATAGATTTATTTGATAATATGCAGCAGGTTGCTCCGCTGTATGCACATTTATGGGACGCTATGCACGGTAATGCAAGTGTGTGGTTTGACTGGTATACAGGACTTGGAACTAATGTGAGTATGAGTATATCAGCGTTCTCAATGTTCAGCCCATTTAACCTGCTTTTATATCTATGTCCAAGAGATTATATATTGGAATTCATATCAATTCTTACACTTGTTAAGATGTTTGTTATGTCAGTTACAATGTATGCATTTCTTAATAGAAGATATAAGAAATTAACATATAAGACTAAAGTTATATTTGCACTTGCATACACATTTTGTGGCTATGTGCTTTTATACGCTTCATGTTTTACACCTTGGATGGATATAGTTGCTTTATTTCCACTTCTTATGATGTCTTTAGATGTTATGGAAAAGACAGGAAAGAAGTTTTTCTATATTCTTATGCTGGCATTGTTATTTGTTATTAACTATTATATCAGTGCAATGTCAGTTGTATACATACTCCTTGCCGGTGGAATGTATATTATATTCAGATGTGACAAAGAAGAGAGAAGAAAATGTGCGTGGAACTTAGGGATAGGTACATTTACGGGAATTGGACTTTCAGCCTTTGTGCTTCTTCCGGTATTCTCGCAGCTTTCACAGTCACAGAGAACCGGTAACTCATTAAGCCTTGTACAGCAGTATATGTCATGGATTTCTAATCCGACATTCAGAAGCTTCAGTCTTGGCGAATTTGAAAGAATAATGATGTTCTATGGTATGGGAATATTCCTTGTGCTTATATTTACAGGTATACATAGAAGCAGAAAGTTACCACATTATAAGACAGATATAACTTTAAGAAAGCGTAACTGGTATGCAGTATCACTTTTTGCAATAATGGTTATTCAGGCAGTTGCAGAGGGTACTAACATTATGTGGCATTTTGGTTCATATAATGGATATACATTACGAAACGGATTTATTATAGCATTTACATTCATATGTCTTGCAGCAATGTATGCAGATACTATAGTTGCAGATAGCAAAGAAGATAAAAAGAAGAATATAATATTAAGTGCAGTGTGTGTGGTAGTATGCGTTGCATTTGCACTTGGATATAAGTATATTCCAGTTAATTCCTACGAGAGGGCATTTGCATTTTTTATAGCAGTATTCGCAATTATGCTTGTTGTGCATATAATTAATGTAATAGTTAGAAAAGACGGATATGGAATTAACAGTATTATAAGATTAATGGCTGTTGAGATAATTATAGGTGCCATCGCTATGACAGGTCCACCTAAGTTCTATACTTATACGCCATATCAGTATGGAGATTATGTACAGCTTGCAGTGGAAGCGGCTAATAATCTTGAAATAGCCTCATCACCGGTAGACAGAATAACTAATCCGGATTTAAGCTTTAATGCCAACTACCCTCTTGTTATGAAGAGAGGTGCAATGTCAAGCTTTACGGCAGCTCTTCAGAAGGACAGCCAGAAGCAGACAGTAAGATGGGGACATTCAAAGTATTTCCTCTGGATGCTTGATTCAGGTAATACGGTATTCAGCGATGCTCTTATACACATTACGGAGGCTGTTAATGTCAACAGATTAGACAGTTCATTGTATACACTTAAGAAGGTTGGAACTGATGGCTGTCAGTATAAGCTTTATACAGCTAATTACCAGCTGCCATTTGCAATGGTTACAGACTCATCTGTAAAAAATGTAGATTTTAACAAAGATTTTACTAAGAATGAAGCAACAATGTCTGTAGAGTCAGAAGATTATAATGATAATAACTGCTCAAAGGACTGGATATATATGCACAATATTATGTATAGTGCATTAAGCCATGATTCAAGTGGTATTGTTACGGAATATGGTACTCTTACAGATACTAAAGAGATTACTGTAAATAATAATCATGTTGCAGAAGATAATATAGCTTCTGATAATCTGGAAGATTACAGAACAACGCAGAATAAGCATATCATACAGACTTATAAGGATTCTGTAACAGGAACAAAGGCTGTATATATGAGTGTAACTGACCGTAATATAGGCGACTCGGATGCCAATGTATCTAATCTTTTCAGAAGTGTAAAGATAACTGTTAATGGTAAAGAGATTGCAATACCGACAATAGGGAATGTAAAAAATAAGTATTACACAACGGATTATAATAACGGACTTATATATCTTGGAACATTTTATGATGAAGATATTGAGGTTCAGGTAGAATATACAAGACCATATGATTCAGCAGGTAATGCAATCACGGATAAGTCGATTGTCACAATCGCAGGAATTGACCTTAATAAAATGCAGTCACTGTGCGATAAATACGCTGATAAGCAGAGTGATGTAACATATACTAATAACTCAGTTACTATAAAGGTTGACGGAAGCGGTAATGATAATTATGCAATAATTCCAATCATTAAGAGTGATAACTGGACAGTTACAGTTAATGGAGTAAAGTGTGATACAGACGAGATTGCTGGAATATTTACAGGAGTTAATATTAATGACGGAAGTAATGAGATTGTATTTACATTTAAACCATCAGGAAGAAACGCAGGAATAATTATATCTTTGATTATTCTTATTGTTATGATAGTTCTTATGGTTATTGACCATAAGAGAGGGATAAATGTTCCTCAGTGGTTAGGAATGTGTGCAAGTGGTGTATATCTTGCAATAATTGCAGTGCTTGCAGTTGTTATGTTTGCAATTCCACTTGTTGCCAGCGTGATTGCGAATATACAGTATATATTGTAATAACAGATATTGGGGTTGTGAATGTTTAAAGCAGTAGCAGGATACTATAAAGATAATGAACAGTTAAGGCTTTTGGTGAAGATAATAGCAGTATGGCTTATTTCAAGGGCAGTTATGCTTCTAATGGTTCCGGTGATGAATCTTATTGCTGATGAGCCGCACCAATGGCTGTATTATATGAATCCGTGGGATGCAGAGTGGTATAAAGGGATTGTGGAGAATGGTTACCAGCCTCCTAAGTCATCAGGTATGGCAAGCTGGGCTTTTTTCCCGCTATACCCTCTTGTGTGTATGGCAGTAAGACTTGTCACAATGGGAAGTATAGATACATATGCCGTTGGAATGACAGTTTCCAACATATGTATAATTATAGCAGTGTATTATGCGGTTAAGTATGCAGATATAGAGCTTGATATGAAGAAATATAATAAAAAGACAGTTGAGGATATTATTATATTTCTTATGCTTGCAGGACCATTTGCCGTGTACTATGGTGCTATGTATACAGAAGCACTATTCATATTGTGTGTTATACTCTGCTTCTATAACTCTGCCAGACATAATTATATGGCGGCAGGAATAGCGGCGGCGATGGCAAGTGCAACACGAATTGTTGGCTGTATGCTTGTGTTTGTGCTTATAACATATATGTTTATGGAGACCTGTGCAGAGTGCAGGGCTAAGCATAATTCAGAAATGAAAGATAATAAAGAAGCTGGTATAATAGATAAGTGTATGCTTACAGAAGAAGCTGGTATTCTGATAGCTGGAAATATAAGCTTAGCCAGTGTTATAAGAACTTTTATTAAAAATGTCATAAAAGAACCAAAGAAGCTTGTGGCTATTATGATAAGCCCTCTTGGCATATTCATATATATGAATTATCTGAGATACTTTTGTGGTGATTCGTGGGCATTTTACCACGTCCAGAGAGCGTGGAGGACACAGAAAATGTTTCCGGTAATCGGAGTGTTGTTTAAGTCGTGTACAGGGCAGCTCTCAGCGGCATCAGGAGTTAAGACACTCAATGGAATAATACTTGGCTGGCTCTGCGTTATAACACTTATGCTTTATGCAGCGATGATAAGAAAGAAGCATTATGCACTTGGAATATTTGGAATAATAGTACTTCTTATTCCGCTTACATCAAGCGTTATGAGTACGTTGAGATTTATAATGGGTTCATTTGTAATATATATAGGAGTGGCAGAGATAATCGCAGGCTGTAACAGGTATGTACGGTATGGAATAATTACGTTGTTGTCTATAGTTGAGATTGTTGTAATATCGGCATGGTACTTCTGGGATGGTCTGCTTATGTGAAAAGACTTGCTATCTTTATATATTGGTATTATAATTAACACGCTTTTTAAATTACAATTATATATACTGGAGTTAATCTGGTATAAGAATATTAAAAGGAGAAAATATATGTTATCAGTAGTTGTACCTACATTTAATGAGGGAAAGAATATTAGAAATCTGGTGACACAGATAGATGATGCACTTAAGGGAATTGATTATGAAATATTATTCGTAGATGATAGTAAAGATAATACACCTGATGTAATCAGGGAAGTAGCTAAGGATTTTCCACAGATAAGACTTGAACACAGAACAGGTGAAACAGGTCTTGCAACAGCAGTTCTTAAGGGATTTGAACTTGCCAAGGGTAAGTATATGGCTTGTATGGATGCTGATTTACAGCACCCACCAATTGTACTTAAATATATGTATAAGGCTATGGAAAGCGGTGCTGATTTCTGTATACCAAGCCGTCTTATACCTGGTGGAGATGACGGTGGACTTAACTGGTACAGAAAGTTCGTATCTGGCACAGCAAGAAAGATAGGACAGTGGATGCTTCCATGTCTTAGAAAGATATCTGACCCAACAAGTGGTCTTTTTATGTGCAGACGTGAAGTGATTGAAGGAGCAGACCTTCAGCCAATTGGATGGAAGATTATGGTCGAAGTTCTTGCAATGGGTTCATATAAGAAGGTAGTTGAAATTCCATATAAGTTCCAGCAGAGAACAGAGGGCGAATCTAAGCTTTCAGGTAAGGTTACAATGGAATATTTAAAGCAGCTTAAGGATCTTAGAAAGAGATACAACAAGGCTAATAAATATGAAGTGGAAATCTGGTCAACAGAAAAGATGATGGCAGAATAAGCTTTTGTAACTGGAAGGAGTAATAATGGGTAAGTATTTTGGTACAGATGGATTTCGTGGTGAAGCTAATGTAAACCTTACGGTTGATCACGCATTTAAAGTAGGAAGATTTCTTGGCTGGTATTATGGCAGGGATAAAGAGGATGGCAAGGCTAAGATTGTAATAGGCAAGGATACAAGAAGAAGCAGCTATATGTTTGAGTATTCATTAGTTGCAGGTCTTACAGCCTCAGGAGCTGATGTTTATCTTTTGCACGTTACAACAACACCAAGCGTATCTTATATAGCAAGAACAGAAGATTTTGACTGCGGAATTATGATATCTGCAAGCCACAATCCATTTTATGATAACGGAATAAAACTCATCAACAGCAAGGGTGAGAAGATGAGAGAAGATGTCATAAGTGAGATTGAGAAGTATCTTGATGGCGAACCGGAGAACATACCTTATGCCACTAAAGAAAATATAGGCTGTACAGTAGACCATACTGCTGGACGTAACAGGTATATGGGTTATCTTATGAGCCTTGCAATATATTCATTTAAGGGTATGAGAATAGGTCTTGATGCGGCTAACGGAAGTGCCTGGACACTTGCAAAATCAGTATTTGACGCACTTGGGGCTAAGACTTATGTGATTAATGCCAGTCCAGATGGTACTAATATTAATACTAACTGTGGTTCTACACATATAGAAGGCTTACAGGATCTTGTTAAGAGGGAACATCTTGATGCAGGCTTTGCATTTGACGGCGATGCCGACAGATGTCTTTGTGTAGATGAGAATGGCAATGTTATAACAGGAGACCATATATTATATATTTATGGATGTTATATGAAAGAAAGAGGAAAGCTTATAGACAATACAGTTGTTACAACAGTAATGTCTAATTTCGGACTTTACAAGGCATTTGATGCGGCTGGAATAGACTATGCGAAGACTAAAGTTGGCGATAAGTATGTATATGAATGTATGGTTAATAACGGATATCGTCTTGGCGGTGAGCAGTCAGGACACATCATATTCAGCAAATATGCGACTACAGGTGATGGCATAATAACAGCACTTAAGATGATGGAGGTTATGATAGCCAAGAAGATGACACTTTCACAGCTTGCAGCTCCACTTCAGATATATCCACAGGTGCTTAAGAATATCCGTGTATATGACAAGACAGCAGCACAGGACGATACAGATGTTAAAGCGGCAGTTGACAAGGTAGCAGAAAGTCTTGGCAATGATGGACGAATTCTTGTAAGAGAAAGCGGAACAGAGCCGGTTGTAAGAGTTATGGTTGAGGCTGGCACTCACGAAGAATGTGAGAAATATGTTGATGATGTAATAGCAGTAATCAAAGAAAAAGGTTATGCGGTAGAATAAATTAACGACCCTGTTAATAAGATGATAACAAGTCTTATTAACAGGGATTTTTTATGGGAAGTTATCAGCAGTTTAAGTATAAGAAGCATTTTATTAGGAAAAATGTCTTTATGAGAAAGCATATGTTTCTTAATATCACGGTTGTAGTGGCACTTATGCTTGCAATAAGCTTTTGTATGGCGTGTTCAGGTGGTCAGGCAGATAATCACGAGAAGATTGACTATACAGTTGTTGAGAACGAAGATTTACCAATAGAATTAAAGAAGCTAATAGACAATAAGAAGCAGTCCACCTTAAGACTGACTTATACAACAAAGGACTATACCTATATTGTTGCAGGATATGGAACTAAGGAGACGTCTGGATACAGCATAAGAGTAGATGATGTATATGTGAGTGGTAATGCGGTATATGCAGATTTTAAGCTTATAGGACCAGCAGAGGGCGAGCAGGTAAATGAAGTAAGCACAACTCCATATATTGTGTTGAAATATGAAAAACGTGACGAGTCAGTAGTGTTCAAGATGTAGATTATAATATGCAGATGAAATATTATAGATTAAACGATATATAAACACTTTGCAGTCAGATTATTAATAAAAGAGAATAACAGCAGATTAAGTAATATGCTTAGGAAAGAGTGCATATATTGAATAAGAAATGTATATTGGGAGGTCTGTTGTGAATCTTAAACACGAAAATATTCACGAATATGTTATAAAATGTACTAATACAACCCAGATTACTCTTGATGATGATTTTAATGTTATGGATAGCAAACCGGATATTGATTTAATTGTCAAAGAATGGGGAATGGCAGTAGTTAACGGTGTGAGGGTTAATCAGGATAAAGCCCAGATTGACGGAACACTTGTATTTGCGATTATGTATACAGGAAGCAGTGAGAACGATAAAAGATTTATACCGGTAAGAATGGATGGTTCACTTAATTTTCTTGAAAATGTCAATCTGTCGTGTGATGCTACAGGGCTTGATGTAAATTGCAAGGCACAGCTTGAGGATCTGACGATTAAATCCATTAATTCAAGAAAGATAAGTGTAAAGGCAATTGTGGCTTTGACGGTAACATGTGAGGAGATTAAGAATATTTCCATATCAACAGGAATTGAGGACGGTGACTGTAACGCAGAACTTTTGTTAAAGGATTTTGAATATGTGCAGGCTGACGTTAATATGAAAGATAACTTAAGAATTAAGGAAACAGTGTCAGTTCCTAATGGAAAGGCAGATATAGGAAGTCTTGTATGGGACGATGTAGATGTAAGAAATGTCAACACAAGAATGACAGAGGACGGACTAAGTGTAAGCGGTGAGCTGAACGTATTTATTATGTATATTGCTGATGATGAGGCAGGACAGGTGCAATGGTATGAAACAAGCACACCATTTACTGGAATAATAGATGTGAGCGGCGCAAATCCTGATGGAATATCGTATGTTGGTTACAATGTAATAAGTAAAAATGTAGAGGTAAGACCGGATTATGACGGCAATAACAGGGATGTTGCTGTTGAGCTGGTACTTGATATGGATATTAAATCTTATGAGGAGTGCAGTCGCAATGCTATGTGGGATATGTATATTCCGGGCTTTGATGTTGATATTAAGCAGGAAACACAGCAGTTAAAGAAGCTTATTATAAGAAACAATAATAAATGCAGGGTTTCAGGTAATGTCAAGGTAGAAGATTACATTAATCTTATGCAGATAGTCAATGCAACGGCTAATGTACAGATTGACAGTTACGAATGTATTCCTGAGGGAATAGAGATAATGGGTGCTGTGATAGTTAATATATTCTACATAACTTCTGATGATAATTCTCCAATGGGAAGCATTAATTCAGTAATTCCATTCACAACGGTAGTTGAATTAAAGGAATATAATAAGAATCTGATAGAATATACGATAAGACCGTCAATAGAACAGCTTCAGGCATCAATGAACAGCAGTGCACAGATTGAGGTTAAAGCAGTAATTGCATTGGATACTATTTGCTTTGAGCCATTTAATATTAATGTCATTGACGAGTGTGAGTGCAATAAGAGAGAAAATGTTGATTATTCGGCACTCCCTTCAATGGTGGGTTATATATCTGACGGTAAATGCACAGTATGGGATATAGCCAAGAAATATGACACAACAGGGGATTTGATGAGGGAGGAAAACAGTACTATACAAAGACTTGTTGATTCGGATATAATTCCAGCAGGAACAAAGCTTTTACTTGTGAGAAAAGCAATGGTATAATATGACTACTTCGTAGTCACTTAGAAGTTCCTGGCGGAACTTTATATGTGCTGAAAAGCTGCACGAAAATATGGTATAATATGACTACTTCGTAGTCACTTAGAAGTTTCTTCGAAACTTCGGATGCGTGGAAAAGCAACGCAGGACATATGGTATAATGAGCACAAAAGTGCTCATCTTAAAAGTTCCTTGCGGAACTTTGTATGTATTCATAAGGATTGCGTGAATTAGAAATGGAGATTAATATGAAGAATAAAGTACCAATGATTAACATTATCATTATTGCATTATTTAATTATGTATTCCTTGGTACAGAATATATGTATGATAATATGATGTTATATGTTATGAATTCGAATGGAGTAGTAAATGCACAGAATTATATTCTGGGTGTAAGTGTTGCCGGATTTCTTATGTATCCGTTGTTAAAGCGTGTATACAGAAAGAATAATAATATGCTGTTACTGCACATATTTAAAGTATGTGTAGTAATAACTGGCATAATATGTATAGCAGTTATGGGTACACACAGCTCTTATGTCTCAATATTCATAAGCGGTTGTGTATTCTTTGCGATAATGGGAATTGTAGGAAGTGCTGTGCACTATTCACTTGCAGTTAATATAAGCAACTATTCTATGCCGGTATCCTATGCGATAGGAATTGCATATGCACTTGGAGTGCTTATACAGTTTATTGCTAATAATATCGTTAATAATAACTTAGCTGAAAGTATAATGCTGTGCGTGGGGCTTATAGTGCTTGTGTATTACGGCTTTGGAACTGACAGCATGGCTGCTAATAGTGCCAGAGCGGCTGATGGAAGAGCTTCGTATATTGTCTATAAGAATGAGAAAACGGCAGGGATAATGCTTATTATTATAGTTGCACTTATGACTTGTATATTTTCAACACTTGATAATGCCGTAACACTTGTACACGCGGAAGGAAGTGTCGATATTGGACAAACACCAAGAGTTATCCTTGCTGTAAGCGGTCTTGTTGCAGGATATGTGTTTGGAATTAATAAAGGAGCGTTTATTAATATTATTATGTACTGTGTAACACTTCTTTCAGTTATGTGTGTGGCAGTAATAGAACTTGGTGGTCCGTTTATGATAGGACTTGTTGCATTTTATATGTCGGCTGGATTTTTCGTTGTATACTTTACAACAATGTTTATTCAGTTCTCATACAATACAGATATTCCAGAATTATGGGCTGGAATGGGCAGGGCAGTCAATAATGCAGGAGCAGTTATAACAAGCTTTACATCAGTACTGCTTTTATCAAGTGCAAATACAATGATAATAAGCGTTGTCGCACTTGTTTTATTTGCATTAATAAGCGTTGCTATTTATGCTTATTCTACACAGCTTGTAATTAGTGTTAAAGAGCCGGTTAGTACTGAACCTGCTGTAAATTATAAATTAGAAAGATTTGTTCAGGCATATTCACTTACAGAGCGGGAAAAAGAGGTTCTTCAGGTATTAACAGAGTCGGACGGAAATGTATCCGAACTTGCCAGCACGCTGTGTATGTCAAGGTCTGCATTGTACAGGCACATTTCAGCTATCAATGAAAAGACCGATACAAGTTCAAGAATAGGACTTATACAGTTCTACTATTCGTGGAGTGAGAATTAGATTATCAATTAAAGAAAATAAAAAGGCAGGAATATGAGAAACTTTAAGTTATTGCTTAAGAGGTTCTTACTTTCCTGCCTTTGTTATTATAATATTATTCTGTGTTGGTTATGATTTATTCTGTGTCAGTGGATGTCTTCTTGGAAGCAAAATAATCATCGAACTTGTCCATAACAGCACTGTATGTATTCTTGCTTATGTCTGGAAGTTCTTTGCCCCATGATTTGGTTGCAAGCTTAAAGCCTTTTTCTACAGCGGCTTTCATCTTTTGCATCTTTTCTTCATCATCACCAGCAAGAGCCATTGCAAAATCAAAGATTCTTGATGATGTCTGTTTAACTCCCCAATATCCGTCCTCTGAAATATCTTCTTTAGCCTTGGCAATTGTATCAGCATCTGCTGTGAAGTTGCCGCTGGCAAGTACTTTCCACATATCATCAGCAGTTCCGATTGTAATTCCCTGCTTTTCAAACATCTTGCTTACGAGTGACTGTAACTGCTGCATACGATTGTCAGAGTCAGCTTTTAACTGTGCTACTAAAGAAGGATTGGTTGATTTTGATGTAGCAGATGAAACAGTCTGGCCTTTAGAAGATTCATAAGTGGCAGCAGTATCTGAATAATTATTAGCAGAAGCTGTTCCTGATGTCTTGTTGTCTTTATTAGTCTGGCTGGCTGTTGAAGCATAGCCTGTGTAATAAGAATTAACTCCGTTTAATTCCATATTATTCCTCCGTTTCTGTGCATACGCACAATTTGTAATAATTAATAGTTAAATGCTTATAAAAGCAATCTGATAAAACCATCCGTGGCTTTATATATATAATCGGCTGTTTGTAAGGCTTTATTTACATATGTTCTTTATTTTTTCTGTATTTATTAGGTGAAATACCCTTGGTACGCCTGAAAGCATCGCCGAAATAATTACTGTCATTAAAACCACACTCAAATGCAATATCAGTTATTGATTTGTTAGTGTTAAGAAGAAGTTCGCAGGCGTGTTGTATGCGGACATTTATTATATATTCTTTAAAACCAAAGCCGGTAACGCTCTTGAATTTCTTTGAAAGATACGAACGGCTGAGATTGAATTTTTTCGCCACATCTTCAAGTATAAGCCTTTCGCTGTAATGGTTGTAAATGTAAGTTGCAACCTCCTGCATAATTCTGTTATTAACGTCAATCTCTTTTATTACATTTTCTTCATAATTCTTACAACGGGTTATAAAAAGCATAAGCTCGGCGAGTGCAACGCTTACAAAGCCGGGAGATAAAGGATCCTGTCCTTCATTTTCAAAGAGGAGCTTTTCAAGAAGGCTTTCTATATAATCTCTTCGTTTTTCGGGTATTGAGATAACACCTGCCTGCATAACATCAGATACGATATCCGTGCCGACAACATTGTTGAGCCATTCTGTGACGGTTGGCTTAAAGCTTATTACAATTCGCTCGTGCATACCTTTTCCTGTATAATCAGTCTTGTGGATTGTTCCGGCAGGGACGATTACAATATCTCCGTGGTGGAATTTGTATATATTGTGGCTGATAAATGCCGTACATTCACCGCGGGCAAGATAAAAAAGTTCGTGAAAAGGGTGTGAGTGAACCTTTTTAGCTTTAAATGCCGAGCGTTTAATTTTTTTGATTTCAAAATTCTTCTGCATATCCTGTATCATATTAAGCCTCCAGTGTAAAAAAAGTATTTATAAAAATACTTATGTAAGAAATTAGGATACATTTTCTGTAAAGTTAATTAAATAATAGTATTTATAAGTGGAAATCACTGTTTTTTATGCTAATATATTATATAAAAAAGAGAAAAAATGCAATAGATTATTGGGAAAGAAGGGATTAAATATGGCACGACCAATAAGTGCTGGCAAGAGAGATATGATTCTTAACGGGAATCTTATCAGGGCAATTCTTACATTGGCAATACCAGTTATGATTAACAGCTTTATACAGTCAATGTATAATCTTACAGATACGTTCTGGCTTGGAAAGATAGGAACAGCTAATCAGGCAGCTATAACGCTTGTGTCACCATTCCAGAATATTCTTATTAACTTTGGAGCAGGCATAACGACAGCGGGTGCTATTCTTATATCGCAGTACCTTGGTGCGAAAGAAGACAAACAGGCGAACTCTATGGCTAATCATATATGTATAACATCGCTTGGATTTTCGGTTGTATGTGCATTTATATGCTGGCTTGTGTCACCAGGACTTGTAAAATGGCTTGGTGCTGAGGGTGAAATATATAGATATGGACTTACATATATAAGAATTGTAGTGTTAGACCTTCCATTTCTTTTTATGATTAATCTGTTTACTTCGGTCAAGCAGGCACAGGGCGACACAGTAAGACCTCTGCTTCTTAATATACTTGGGGTATCTATCAATCTGATACTTGACCCATTATTCCTTGTTATATTCAACTGGGGAATAGGTGGTGCGGCACTTGCTACACTGCTTGCTAAGATACCGAGTGCGATTATTGGAGTTCTTGTACTTAGGGGAAATAACCAGCTTGTCAGAATTAACTTTAAGAACTTCAAATTTGATAAAAATAAAGTGCTTGCTATATTAAAAATTGGTCTGCCAACTGCAATAGGTGGAAGTACAATGCAGTTCGGATTTCTTCTTATGACTAAAAATGTTAATGCCTATGGTCCGACAGCTACAACAGCTTATGGTATCGGTAATAAGATTAACAGTATTATTACAATGCCGGCAAGTGGAATAGGCTCTGCAATATCTACAATAGTCGGTCAGAATATGGGTGCAGGCAATATTAAAAGAACTGATAAGTCATACCATATTGCACTGAGAATAGGAGCTGTATTCTTATTCATATGTGGAATGATACTTTCAAGAAGATTCATAGCAGAACCAATGGTTAGATTTTTCACATCAGATGAACAGGTAGTGCCTCTTGCGACACAGTTCCTGTCAATTATGGCAATATGCTGCTGGACGAATGCATTTTATAATGTAACGCAGGGGTTATTTCAGGGCTGTGGACATACCATGATAACAATGGCAGTTGATGCGACAAGAATATGGATATTCAGGTTCCTGACATTGTGGGTATGTGCTAATGTGCTTGGAATGGGCGTTGAGAGTGTGTGGTATGCGGTAGTTGTAAGTAATGCCACATCAGCATTGATACTCTACATACTCTATTGGACAGGAATATGGAAGAAATCAACTATTAAAATAGAAAAGACACAGGATGAAGGCAATAATTCAGACGAAAAGGTAAAGTCTCTTAATGAGGCTGATTCAGATATAAAAGTTTCTTCAAATATACAGACAGTTAATTAATCAGATTACAAGTAAATATTGTGCTCCCTATAAATGTTCCCGAAGCCAGCCGGATTGTTCTGGTTTCGGGAATTTTTTGTTAATAAAAATGGCAGCATAGTTATATATAATTCATTCTGCAGGATATATTTTCTGGTGATTAGTAATAATCATATGAAAATGCAAGTATGTACTTGATTTTGTACAATCTGTTTTATATAATAGATGTATGTATACAATATTGGAGATATGAATATGGACTCAATTAGATTAAAGGCACGTGCCAAGATTAATCTTGGACTTGATGTGTTAGGAAAGAGAGATAATGGATATCACGATGTAAGAATGGTTATGCAGACAGTAGGTATATATGACCGTCTTATAATTAATAAGATACCAGAAGACGATATAAGGATTGATATTAATCTTAAGTTTCTTCCGGTTAATGAGAATAATCTCATATATAAAGCATACAAGCTTATGAAAGATGAGTATGGCTTTTCGGGGGGAATAGAGGTAGACCTTAATAAGTTCATACCGATAGCAGCAGGTATGGCTGGAGGAAGTACAGATGCAGCTTCTGCTATGTTTGCTATCAATAAGCTGTTCAATCTTGGACTTTCTAACAGGGAGCTTATGGAGCAGGGAGTTAAGATTGGAGCTGATGTTCCATACTGTATTATGAGAGGAACTGCACTTGCAGAAGGGATAGGAGAGAAGCTTACAAGACTTGCACCTATGCCATTTTGTCATATGGTTGTAGCAAAGCCACCTATTAATGTATCGACTAAGATGGTGTATGACAGTCTGGATTCAGGTGCAATCACAAAGCATCCTGATATAGATGGAATTATAGAGGCAATTAATGAGGGCAGTGTAATAAAGATTGCCGAGCGTATGGGCAATGTGTTAGAAGATGTGACTATTCCGTTGTATCCGGTTATAGATAAGATAAAGAAGGATATGATAAGTCAGGGTGCATACAATGCTATGATGAGTGGAAGTGGTCCTACAGTATTTGGAATATTTCCTGATGAGCAGACAGCACTTAATTGTAAAGAATATTTAAAGCGTCAGGGAGATGCAAGACAGGTATATATAACAGAGACATTTAATTAAATTACTACACGGAGGATTAGACAATGAAAGGCGAATTAAAAATGGATGTGAACGAATACCTTCCATTAAGAGATGTTGTATTCAATACATTAAGACAGGCTATTCTTACAGGAGAGATGGAACCTGGCGAAAGACTTATGGAGATACAGCTTGCTAACAAGCTTGGAGTAAGCCGTACACCTATACGAGAAGCAATCAGAAAGTTAGAGCTTGAAGGCCTTGTTATTATGATTCCAAGAAAAGGTGCTGAGGTTGCACATATAACTGTAAAGGATATGAGAGATGTCCTTGAGGTGCGTTCGGCGTTAGAAGAACTTGCTGCAACACTTGCCTGCAAGAATGTAACACCTGAACATATAGAGGAGTTAAAGACGGCTAACAGGGTATTTGAAGCCGCTATTGTATCTAAAGATGTAGTTGCTATAGTTAATGCAGATGTGGCATTCCACAATATTATATATTCTATGACAGACAACCAGAGACTTATCCAGCTTGTCAACAGTCTTAGTGAGCAGATGTACAGATATCGTCTTGAATATGTTAAAGATGCAAGAACACATTCTATACTTATAAGTGAGCATAACGATATAATCAGGCAGCTTGCCGATAAGGATGTCGAAAAAGCCAAGGTTATAGTAAGACAGCATATTACTAATCAGGAAAGGGGAATTATAAGACTTCTTAACATATAATTAAATAAAATTGTGATTTATTGAAAACTGAAAGCTGTATTCACCATACTATGAAAATGATAGGGGTGGGTATAGCTTTTTATTTTTGGGGGATAATTTCCATATAAATTATCTGGTGCAGCTTAAAGGTTGTGGCGGGGATGTTAGAAAGCAACAAAAGCAACGGCGACCCGCTTTCGTTTAAGTGTCGCACGCAGCGGTGAAAGCCTTTAGGTGAGTGGATAATTTAATGGAAAGTTATTTCTGGTGGTGGCAGGTTGTCGGAAGTGTGGATTGCAGGACAGCTGTTAGGTGGAGGTGGGAAGCGACGATTGTAGAATAGTCGCTACACGGCAGTGGCAATGATATTGTATATTATCTGCCATACATCCGAAGAAAGTTGCAGTTCAGTCGCTGCCCAGTTGTGAGAACTTACTATATTGCAAGCTGGGTACTGTTGAAACCGTCGGCACTTAGCGG
>ENA-OOZQ01000702-OOZQ01000702.1-human-gut-metagenome-genome-assembly--contig:-NODE-702-length-25004-cov-2.962924_pt1 | contig 25004 bp, 24 predicted proteins | sample MGYA00241188_ERZ501399 | MGnify/ENA primary metagenome ERZ501399 (study PRJEB25962, sample SAMEA2042658) | human gut metagenome | biome: human gut; feature: human-associated habitat; material: faeces... | reverse complement strand
ACTGTTTTCTATAAAGAAGTATCACTAAAACAAAAAACAGTTTATGAACTTGTTTTAAAAGCGCAAAAAGCAGCTGAAGCAATGATCAAACCAGGGGTAAGACTTTGTGACATTGATAAATGTGCTAGAGATATCATTGCTGAAATCGTAGCAGATGATGCGAATTATCGTCGCTATGCGCGTTTCTTATTTGAATCGTTTGGTAAAATTGTCACCAAAGAAAATGTTCCCGATGAAAAAGGCATTTTTGACATGTATAAAGATTATCAAGAAGCCATTAGTAAAATTGCTTCGCACCGTATTTTAGCGATTAACCGCGGTGAAAACGTAAAAGCGTTAAAAGTAACGTTAGAAGTACCCGATGAAGATATTATTCGCTATATCGTAAGAAAAGTCGTGAAGGAGAATTCACCATTTAAAGAACAATTACAAATGGCGATTGAAGATGGCTATAAACGTTTAATTCGTCCATCTTTAGAAACCGAAATTCGTAACGCTTTAACCGAAAAAGCCGAAGAAGCATCTTTAGTGGTCTTTAAAGAAAATTTACATCAAGTGCTTTTAGTGGCCCCAATGAAAAATAAAGTGGTTTTAGGCTTAGACCCAGGCTATGCGCATGGTTGTAAAATTGCCGTTATTGATGGTACAGGAAAAGTCTTAGACACTACTGTCGTTTATCCAACTCCACCACGAAATCAAGTCGATGCAGCCAAAAATATTTTAAGTCGTTTGATTTTAAAATATAAAGTCGATTTAATCGCTATTGGTAATGGTACTGCATCTCGTGAATCGGAATTATTTGTGAAAAACTTAATTCAAGAATTACATCCAGAACACCCCATTTCATTTGTTATCGTAAATGAAGCCGGCGCTTCTATCTATAGTGCTTCTAAATTAGCGGCGAAAGAATTCCCCGATTATGATGTAAACTTACGTAGCGCCGTTTCCATTGCTCGTCGTTTACAAGATCCATTAGCGGAACTTGTTAAAATTACCCCAGAATCCATCGGTGTTGGTCAATATCAACATGATATGAACCAAAAACGCTTAAAAGAAGTTTTAGGTGGTGTTGTGGAAAATTGTGTAAACACCGTTGGTGTTGACCTCAACAGTGCGTCTCCTAGCTTATTAGAATACGTTTCCGGTATTTCTTCTGCCTTAGCGACTTCTATTGTTTCGTATCGTGAAGAAAATGGCGCTTTTAAAAAGAGAGCGGATCTTTTAAAAGTACCTAAGTTAGGACCAAAGGCTTATGAACAATGTGCGGGTTTCTTAAGAGTAAGAGATGGTAACCCATTAGATAATACCGGCGTTCACCCTGAATCTTATGAAGTCGCTACCAAATTACTTCAACATTTAGGTTATAAAGTTGAAGATATTCAAAAACCGGAAGTGCACGATGCTTTAGAGAACTTACATGATATTGCTTCTTTAGCCTCTCAATTAGGTGTTGGTGAACCAACATTAAAAGACATGATTGAAGAAATGAAAAAACCAGGTCGAGACCCACGTGATGAAGCAGAAGGACCGGTTTTACGTAGTGATGTTATGTCCATAGAAGACTTAAAAGAAGGCATGATTTTAAAAGGAACGGTCCGTAATATCATGGACTTTGGTGTCTTCGTTGATATTGGCGTTCACCAAGACGGCTTAGTTCATATTAGTGAATTAGCGTCCCGTTTCGTTAAACATCCACTTGAAGTGGTAAATGTAAATGACATCGTTTCTGTTAAGGTTATCGGTGTTGATGTGAAAAAGGGAAGAATCTCTTTAAGCATGAAACAAGCAAAATAAAAAATAAGAGCTAGGAACGTAAAAATTCTTAGCTCTTTTTTAATGAAAAAAACTGCGCCTTTTAAAGCGCAGCTTTAAGAATCGGCTCTTTAAAATCTAAGGTGGAGTAATTTTTAAGAGACTCCACCCTAAATTTGATAGTTTTTATACTTCAGGTAAAAAAGACCTCTTATAATTTAGGTGTTAAAATCTAACAAGGAGGTCTTTTTCATATTATTTTCAAAACAATTCTTGTAAAATATGATTTTTTGCTTACTAAAAATTTATTAGAATCATTCAAAAGAAGGTTATTACTCTCTTTATAAAGAGGTGTTTTATTATGATTAATACAAAATATATATATTTAAAAAATTATTAATCTTGCTGAATATTGCAAAAGCTTTTAGAAATTAGAGTAAGACACATACTTATCCTTTCTTATAAAAAAAGAAGGTGATGTACTCTTCCTGGGTACACCACCTTAGATTTGATAGTTTTGTGGTTATTTCTTCTCGATTCCACCCTAGACCACCTTAGATTTTAAAGAGCCTAAGAATCATGGGGATTATTTGGATGTTGTATTGTCACCAGTATCGGGGGCTGGTAACCAAGATTCCATATCTTCTGGATAAGTAATGGTATAATTAGCGTCTAATAAGCTAATTTCACTAGAAGCACTAGCCTTTAACTTAATAGAAGTATCGGATGGAAAGATTTCTAATGAAGCAGCAAAATTAAGCTCGACATCAAGATCTAAAGCAACTGCAGAAATATATTTTCCATCATAAATTGAAATAGAGAATTGTGCATTGTTAATTTTTACGATGCTAGATACGAGCGTTTTAATCGTTGTTGCCTTGGCGGTAGTGTTAGCAACTAATTTATTATATTCTTCTTCAGATAAGTCTGTTTCTCCGGGTGCGGGAAGAGTAGAAGCAAAATACTTATCGATAATATTCTCAATATCAGCATTTGTTAACTTCCAAGAAAGTGTATCGGTTTTTTTATTGGTCGATAAATTACAATTTGGTAAGTTCTTAGTGATGACATTGACTGCGTGATCAAACATTGCCGCATCTTCTTCATCAATAGAAATATCAGGAATCATATTAATGATTTCCGAAGGTGTTTTTCCTTCTAAATTATTAAGTGTTCCTTTAATATCTTCTAACATTGGAGCAATATTCATACCAGTTTTATTTTCTTCCACTACTGGAGCGTCACCTTCTTTTTCAGCCGGTGTAGTAATGGTGGATTTGGCATAAAGATAGCCCTCTTTTAAATAGGCCTCAGCGGAAACATTTGCATGTCCACTAATTTCAGTTCCGCTTGCATCGGTAGTGATAGAAGCAGTAGCTTTGCCTGCTTTTGGCATGGCTTCTTCTAAAAGCAACTCTAAATTAAAGTCACCGGTAGAGCTAAGAGCAATAGAGGCACCCTTAACATCCTTATTATCCGTATCTTTATAGTCAGCTTGTTTAAGACTTAAGGATAGTGATTCGCTTCCTTCGACTTTAAAACCAGCAGCTTTTCCCATTTCTTCTGTGGCGGTTTGTAGTCTCTTCACAGCGACAGCGTTTTCAATTGTTTTAGTGGTATCTCCCCCATTGTTTTCTCCCCCACAACCAACTAAAGCAAAGATGGACGCAAACGCTAAGACTACTTTACTCATTTTTTTCATAAGATTTATCATACTCCTTTCTTATGTTATTATCATTTTATCATACGTTTAGGCTTTTGTAAAATAGAACTAAGTTAGAAAAAACAATTAAAATAGAACGAAAATGCATTGCATCCGTTAAAAACAAGCAATGCATTTATTTTTATTCTATTCGTATTGTTTCAAAGTGTTTTTTAATATCGATAAGAAATTGTTTTCTTTATATTCTAGATTAGCTTTTACAATATTGATTTCGTTTTTCCAATAAGAAAGATAATTACTTTGTTGTCCCCAGCGATACATCGATGCTAAATGGTATGGTTCAATCTCAGCAATCATGTTATCTAATAAAGTAAACACTCTATCGTGATTAAAGGTCGTTTCCATTAATTCCGTAGCTCTTTGATAAAGTTGTTTTCTAAATTGGCTACTTTTCATTAATTGAGAAAGAAAGAAAAATCGAGAATAGCTATTATTCACATTTCGATCAAGATAATTGGTATTTTCTCTAAAGGCAAAATCGGTATCGTGAATTACAAAACGCCATCTTCCATCGGTATAAGGATTCTTTTCATCAACGGCATAAGTACGCCACATTTTAAGATTGTTGAAGTTACCAACAAAATCCCAGTTACTACAATAGGCATTTGCTAGAATGACATCAATAAAGCTATTGATATCAAAATATTCAGAAATGAATTTTTCATAGATTTTCTCGTTGTTTAAATCAAAAGCAATGAATTCACGTAAGTCATTTAAACATTCTAAAGCTTGTTCTGGATCACCATCAGAAATATTAAATTGGCCTTTAAAATCATAAAGAATCACATCATCTTTATCGACCCCATAATGAGAGGAAAAATATTGTTTTTTATAATGTTCTCGAATGGAATAAACGCCCCAATATTCTCCATTAAAATAAGCAATGCAAGGGCGATAGCCCGTAGTAGCGACGTTATAATCGTTTTCCATAATGGCTTGCATGAAAGCGTCGTTGAATCCAATACTTTCTTCAAAAGCGTTTCCGCCATTATGTAAACGGAAACGCGTATATGATTTCACTTTTCCTTTTTCATCTCTTCTTTGACGAGAAGGGAAGATTTGCGCTTTTACCGCTTCATTTTTATTGCCATTTTCATCTTTATTGAAATTTAAGTTTAAGGTTCTTTGCGGATAACCTAATGTCCAGTTACCGCCGAGTTTGACTTGGGTATTTCGATAAAAGTATTCATCGGTTGTTATGTCGTAATACTCTAAATGGGCTCTTTTTTCAATTTCTTCCCGAATTTGATTATAGAAACCATTTTCTCCAAACCAATCTTTATAAGGCATGGATAAAGAGACGACAGGAATATTGATTTTATATTCAGGGTCTAAAATGTAGGTTAACGCTCTTCGATAAACGACTTGTTTAGTCTTACGGTTATAAAGCATAATCGTAATAACGGTCTGTTTGGGAAGTAAAATATATTTTCCTTGTAATTGAATGTTTTGATTGTAAGCATTAGAGGTACATTTATCGTTTCCTAAATTGGCTAATATTCCATCCACTGAAGTGGTTAAAGGATAATCTTCTAATTTTTTTGAATTATTCAAACGAACAGGAATTGGTTTCGTGTATTCTTTAGTATAAGTTCTCGTAGGTGTAGAGCAATCTAACGTATAATAAAGTTCATAGTTGGTGTCAGGTAATAAAAATTCAACATCGAATTCATCAGAATATAAACTAGGTAGATAATTTACATAGAGTCCTTCACATAATTGATGATAGCCTTCAATATAAAAAGAAGAAGAACTTAGCGTAGGACTACTAGTTATGAGCGTTGGTGAAGTAGTAGTGGAAATGGTTGAAGTTGAATCCTTATTTGTAGATGAAGTACTTTCTTGATTTGGAGACGTGGAACAGCCACATAAGAGCAAAATAGAAAGTAAAAATAGGCCATTTTTTCTTTTCATAAAACACTTCACCTCATTTTTATTGTACTTGTAAGCGCTTTTCCGTGCAAAGAAAAACGTACATTATCTTTAATGTAAAAAGAAGAAATACTTCTTTGGTTATTGAAAAACTCTATGCTATAATGAAATTAAAGAAAGCGCTTACAGCGGAAAGGAAAAACTTATGTGCATTACACCCGATAAAATTCGAAACATCGCCGTCTTAGGCCATCAAGGCGCCGGTAAAACTAGTCTCGTCGAGTCTCTTTTTTATGTCGCATCTCACGGAAACAAAAAAGGTGAGGTCGAAAAGAGAAATACCATTAGTGATTTTTTAGTGGAGGAACAATCGCGCATGAGTTCAGTCAGTGCTTCGATCGTTCCTCTTTTTTATGAAGGGTATAAATTAAATTTGATTGATGTACCAGGAAATGCTGATTTCATTGGTGAAGCTTTAGGTATTACGCGTTTGATTAAAGGCGCAATTCTAGTCATTGATGCCTCAAGTAAAGTGCAAGTAAGCACGATTCGTCACTATAAATTATTAAGAAAAAGAAAAATTCCAACCATTATCTTTGTCAATAAAATGGATAAGGAAAATGTCGATTTTGAAGAAGTATTAACCGATATTAGAAAAAAATTAGGTAAAAAGGCCATTCCATTTTGTTATCCGATTGGCCATGAAGCGAACTTTGATGGTTTCGTCAATGTCGTTGATTTAAAAGCAAGAAAGTATAATGGGGTCACCTGTGAGGATGCACCGATTTTTGAAGATAAAAAATTAAAAGTTTTTGAATTACATAATATGATTTGTGAAGCAGTTGCCCAAACCGACGATATTTTATTAGATAAATTCTTCTTAGGAGAACCATTATCTAGAGAAGAAATCCATCAAGGATTACGAAAAGGTGTTTTAGATGGTGAACTTGATCCTGTCGTGGTAGGAAGTGCGAAAAAAGACATTGGTATTCACACCCTTTTACAAATGCTCATTGATTATTTACCGAACCCTAGCGATTTAAAACCATATGTCGCTCATGATGTCGCAGGGAATGAAGTCTATCGTATGACCAAAGAAGAGGAGCCATTCTCCGCATATGTCTTTAAAACCATTGTTGATCCTTATTTAGGTACCATTCACTATATCAAAGTGAATTCAGGTGAATTAAAATTAGATGATGAAATTTATGTATCTAAAACAAATAAAGTCGAAACGGTCACCGCACTATATTCGATTTTTGGGAAGAAAATTACGCCTGTTACTTCTTTAGGTCCAGGAGATATTGGAGCGATAGGTAAATTACAAGATGTGAAAACAGGAATGACACTATCGGACGCTAAAAGTCCAGTTATCTTTAAAGAAGTTGATTATCCAACGGCCGTTATTTTTCAAGCCCTTGTACTCAATAACCGAAAAGATGAAGATAAAATCGGAAGTATTTTACAAAAAATGCAATTAGAAGATCCAACATTAGAAGTATTGCGGAATAAAGAAACGAAACAACTTCTAATCGGTGGCTTAAGCACAACCCATTTAGCGTATCATTTCGATCGGTTAAAGAATCAATATAAAATTGATTTTACGATAGAAAAGCCACAAATTCTTTATAAAGAAACCATTACCAAAGAAGGAAAAGGTCTAGGAAGATATATTAAACAATCGGGTGGATCAGGCTATTATGGTGTCGTTGAAATGAAATTTGAGCCGAGTTTAGAAACCGAATTCGCCGAAGAAGTTTTTGGTGGCGCGGTACCGAAAAATTATTTTCCAGCCGTTGAAAAAGGCTTTATAGAAGCCTTACAAACGGGTCAATTAGCAGGTTTCCCTGTGATACATATTAAAGCCACACTTCTAGACGGCAAATATCATAGTGTGGACTCCAATGAAATGGCCTTTAAAATGGCGGCGGTTTTAGCTTTTAAAGATGCTTATATGAAATGTCAACCGACCATTTTAGAACCTGTTTATCGCATCTTTATTCGCATTGAACATCCTTATTTAGGTGACGTATTATCCGATTTAAATCAAAGAAGAGCAAAAATTATCGCGATTGATGAAGTAGAGCAAGATGTGCAAGAAATAGTGGCTCTAGTTCCTGAAAGTGAAATTATGGACTATGCGACTTATTTAAAAGCGATGACCCAAGGAAGTGGCTTCTTCAACCGTCAATTTGAAGATTATGAAGAAGTGCCGGAAAATTTAAAAGAAAAGATTATCAAAGCGCATCAGAAGAAAGCCTAGTAGACGTTTGATAAAATAGGGGAGATCTACCATAGATTTCCCCATTTTATTTTTATAAAAATAAAGGGAAGAAAAAACTCTAAGTGAATAAGTTGAAAATATTAAGAACATTCTATATAATGATTTCGGCACGATACTTACTTTAGTAAGATGGTAGCCAGGAGGTTTTATGATACTTTTAGTAGATATTGGAAACACAAATATTTACATGGGCATCTATGAAAATCAAAATTGCATTTCGACCTATCGAACCCATACAGATACGCGGAAAAGCAGTGATGATTATGCAGAAATTGTAAAGAAATTTGTGAACGAAAAAGGAAAAGGAAGAATGCTAGGTGCGATTATTTCTTCCGTCGTTCCTTCTTTAACAGGAGCGTTAAAAGAAGCACTTGATTCACTTTATGAAGTGAACACAATGGTCGTGGGGCCTAATTTAAAAAGCGGAATGCCCATTAAAATGGATCACCCTTCCGAAGTGGGCGCTGATTTAATTAGTGTGAGTGTCGGTGGCATCCATCAATATGGTTATCCCTTACTCATTTGTGATTTAGGAACCGCAACCAAAATTATTGCGATTGATGAAAAAGGCGCATTTGTGGGTGGAGTTGTCATGCCAGGACTAAAGATTTCTTTAGATGCCTTGGTGGGAAATACCGCTCAACTTCCCGAAATTAATTTAAGTGTTCCTAAAAAAGTGATTGGAAAAAATACGATTGATTCCATGAATAGCGGCACGATTTATGGTCATATTGATGCTATTTTAGGCTTAGTAAAAAGAATGGAAGAAGAATTAGGTCAACCGGCCAAAAAAATCTTAACCGGTGGTTACGCTAAAACCATTTTAAAAAACATGCCGCAAGATTTTATTTATGATGAAAAATTGATTTTAGATGGACTTTTCTATCTTTATCAAAGAAATGGTGGTAAAGAAGATGAAAAGTAGACATTTAAAAAATATGACAACGGACGCGATGTTCCTTGCCATTATGTTAATTATGACGTTTGTTCCTTCGTTAGGTTTTATTTCTATTGGTGGGGCAATTTCGATTACTTTACTCCATATTATCGTTCTCATTGGTGCGATTTTAATGGGGTGGAAAAGAGGATTACTTTATGGTTTCTTCTTTGGAATACTTTCGTTAATTAAAGCAGCGACAAGTCCAGTTTCCATTTTAGATCCTTATTTTGTGAATCCTTTAATTTCTGTTTTACCTCGTGCTGCTTTTGGTTTATTAGCGGGTCTTAGCTTTGACGCCATTAAAAAAATGAAGAGCAATGCGATGAAGTCTTTACTTATTCCAGTAGCATCGTTTGTTTTAACCATTTTCCATAGTGTGTTCGTACTCACTTTCTTAGGATTATTTGGTGGGGTAGAAGCGATGCCGGGATATTGGGGATTAATGGGAGCAACCTTAGCAAGTTCTTCTATAGGAGAAGCCTTAGCGGCTACGATCATTGTTTATCCAGTGGCGGTGGCTTTATCGAGAGACTTAATCACCGTACAAGGAGAAGTTGACCATAGTGATATGTTAGCGAGCCTTGGTTTCTTCTTTGTCTTTTGTCCTATTGTGACTTGGATTATTTGTGGTATTGGTTTACATGAAGCCAAATACTTCCAAAATGAATCAGCGAAAAAGAAAAATATGCGTTATATTATCTTTTCGATGATTGTCTTTATTCTTTTCTTAGTTATTTATATGTTAGTTAAAAATTAAATCAATTCATGTTAGGAGGAGTAATTCATGGATTTTAAAACACTAATGCGCCCTTATCAAGAAGAAGCGCTTGAAAATTTGAGAAAATGGGTGCAAATTCCCTCGGTTCATGATGAAGCAACCATTCAAGAAGGAAAACCTTTTGGAAACGATGTCGCTTCCGCTTTAGATTTCATTGCACGTTTAGCGGAAAGCAAAGGCTTTGAGGTTAATCGCTGTGATGGTTATTGTACCGAAATCATTTGTGGAACGGGCGATAAAATCATCGGCATCTATGCCCATAGCGATGTCGTTCCAGTAAGTGGAGATTGGAAATATCCTCCTTTTAGCGCTACTTTAGCGGATGATGTTCTTTATGGAAGAGGAACAAGTGACGATAAAGGCCCGGCGATGGCCGCCTTCTATTCTTTAGTCGCATTAAAAGAAAATCATTTAATCGATGGCTATCAAGTCCGTTTAGTCATCGGGGGAAATGAAGAAAAAGGTTCCGCTTGTTTAGAGCATTATTTCCATGTTTTAAAGAAGCCCAATCCCACCTATGGCTTTACCCCTGATGGTGATTTCCCATTAATTTATGGAGAAAAAGGCATTACCAATTATCGTACTTCCGGTGAATTAAAAGTCAAAGAAGTGAAAAAAATTCATGCTGGCGTCGTTTCTAATTCCGTTATCGATTTAGCGGACGCGATTGTAACGAAAAAAGAACCCATTGAAGCTTATTTAAAAAATAAAAAGTTCCAATACGAATGGAAAGAAGAAAAGGATGGCTTACATTTCATTCTTCATGGAAAAGCCGCTCACGGCTCATTACCCGAATTAGGTATTAATGCTGGTATTCAAATGTTAGACGTTTTAGGCCACGCTTATCACGTTGATGAATGGATTCGTTTAGCCGATGCTTATCAAGATCCAAGTGGAAAGACCATGGATGAATTCTATCATTCAGATTTATTAAAAGATACTACCTATAACGTGGGTATTATTGAATATGAAAATAATCAATTTTCGATGATTGTGAATTTCCGTTATCCCGAACAAGTGAAGCCTTTAGCGGTCATTACAAATCTCAACGCCAAGCTTCCTTTCTATACCGAAATTATTTCAACTTCAGAAACATTATTCTTTGATCCAAACTGTGCGATGATTCAAAATCTTTTACGCGTTTATCAAGAAGAAACCGGTGATTTAGAAACCCCAATTAAAACCATTGGTGGTGGCACTTACGCTAAAGAATGTAAAAACACCGTCGCATTTGGTTCGGCTTTCCCACATAGTGATGACCATATTCACGAAGCAAACGAGCACATTACATTAAAAGATTTCTATCAAAGTATGCCCATTTATGCGCATGCCATTTATTGCTTAGGTAAAGAAACATGCGAATGAAACATAAATCCTGGAGTGAACCTTTTTTAAAAGATCACCCCGAAATTGTAAAAGTCATCGTCCATCAAGAAGATGTTGATTTTGATTTTTCTTATTTATCCGACTTGTTTAGAAATCGGAACCGGACGCGGTGACTTTATTGTGCAAATGGCCAAAAAATATCCGGATTTTCAGTGGATAGGTATTGAAATGAATGTCGATGCCTTAGCTATTACCGCTAAAAAAGTCGTGGAAAGCGGATTAAAAAATATCCAGCTAATCCGCCAAAACTTTATCGTGATTGCTTCCTTTTTTCCTTCCTATCCTTTTAATAAAATTTATTTAAACTTCTCCGATCCATGGCCGAAAAAACGCCATGCCAAAAGAAGATTAACCGCAGATACATTTTTAAATGAATATCGTCGACTTTTAAAAGATGAGGGTGAATTAGTAATGAAAACCGATAATTATCCTTTATTTTGCTTTAGTGTCGAAATGTTAGAGCAAGAGAAGTGGAATATTATCTCTTTAGAATCACCTTATGAAGAAATCAAAGAAGAAGATGCTGGAACCGAATATGAAATGAAATTCCGTTCCTTACATCAACCCATATATCGCTTAAAAGCGAAGAGGTAAAATTATGAAATTATTAAGTAAACATCAATTACATTTATTTAAAACTTTAACAGAATTATATGCCATTTCTGGTTTAGAAAATGAAGTGGCTAGTTTCTTAAAAGCTACATATGAAAAATTAGGTTATCCAATTATCACCGATCAAATGGGTTCTATTTTTGCATATAAAAAATCAAAGACCCCCAATGCAAAAAAAGTGATGATTGTTGGTCATATGGATGAAGTGGGATTTATCGTACACTCCATTTTAGATAATGGTATGGTAAAAGCGCATCCTATCGGTGGTATTAATGAACAAACTCTTTTATCGAGTCGTGTCGTTTTAAAAGGTAAAAAAGGATATTTAAAGGGTTGTATTGGAGCAATTCCACCGCATTTAATGACGAAACAAGATTTAGAGCGTCCTACGCAAATGAAAGATATGTTATTTGATTTTGGTATGACTTCAAAACAAGAAGCGGAAGAAGCCGGTATCTTTATGGGTGCGATGATGGTCGTGGAAGGTAAATTTGAGGTTTTAAATAACGGGAAACGTCTACTAGGTAAAGCCTTTGATGATCGTTATGGCATCGTTTTAGGTATTGAAATTTTAGAAGCGTTAAAGGATGTAGAACTCCCCTATGATTTATATGTTGGTGGCTCCGTACAAGAAGAAGTAGGATGTCGAGGCGCTTTTACGTCTTCCTATAAAATTCATCCAGATTTAGCGATTGTTTTAGATTGTTCTCCCGCTAAAGACGCTACGGGAGATACTTCAGAATTAGGCGTCTTAGGAAACGGTGTTTTATATCGCGTGATGGACCGCACGATGATTGCGTTCCCTGAATGGATTGAATTTCAACAAAAATGTGTGAAAAAGAGTCATGCAAAAGGACAATATTATATTTCTCCCGGAGGCACGGATGCCGGTTCTATCCATAAACAATTCGATGGAATTCCTACTTTAACCCATTGTTTAGTTGCTAGAAATATTCATACTTGTTCTACGATTTTAGATGCAGAAGACTATTTATCCAGTAAAAAATCACTTTTATACATGTTAAAGCATATGGATATGGATTTATTATCTTGCTTAAGGAGAAATAAAGCATGAGTTGGGCTAGCTACTATCACCATGCGCTTTTTGGCGATGTATTGCTTTTAATATATGAGCCAGAGGCTCGGCCTTTTTCTAATCAAAAAAAGGGAAATGTAGTAGCAATTTATGATGAAAAAAATACCTTAATTGGTGTTAATATTTTTGATTTTTCTTCGTTTATGAAGATGAAAGCAAAAGGAAGAATTCCTGTTTTCCCGCATCCTGTTTTAGAAGTCATTAATAATATTTTAAAAAATGCGGATCTTCCTACTTTAGAAGAGCCAAAAACGAGTGGCTTTATTATTGGTACAGTAAAAGAAATAAAAGAGAATACCATGATAGTTTCCTATCAAAATCAAGAATTTGAAATGAAACGAATTCCTATTTTAGTAGGAGAGCAACTTCTTATTGCTCTACCCGAAACAATCTTATTTAATGGAAAAAAAGTTCATGAATATTATCCAATAAAAGAAAACGAAATGGAAGCATCAACTTCTAACGAATATATTGTTTTTCATCACGAAAAAGAGGAAGATTTCTTTTTACGCTAATTCACATTTTGATTACAATAAAAAGCGCAGAAATGGCATATTTATTTTACTTTAACCATAAATTAGTATTGATATTTTTGTCTTGAAGCGGTACAATCAAATCATAAGGGAAAGGAGATAAATATCATGACATTTGATAAGTGGTTTAATCAACAAGATCGTCTTGTTCAAATCATCCTTTTATTAATTCCAGGTTTAAACTGGATTATGGAAATTTTAATTAGACTTTCTGTTTTCTTAAGAAAGAAAGACATAGTTTCCTTATTATTGTTCATTTTGGTTATTCCTGGTGTTGGTGTTGTCTTAGGTTGGGTTGACTTAATTTGGACCTTACTCTTTGGACATCTCATCTTAGCTGACTAGCTAAAGAAGTGAAAAGAACATCCCTTATGGATGTTTTTTTTTGCCTAATTTGCCATATTTTCCGTTCTATGATAAGATAGGGTATCTTTTTTAAGATGATAAAGACGAGGAAAAAGAATGAAGACAGTACTAATTACCGGAACAAGCAGTGGAATTGGTTATGCTTTAGCTGCTTTTCTTGTAAAAAAAGGTTATCAAGTCTTTGGTCTCTCTCGAAGAGAAACCAAAATAGAAGGTGTGATTTCTATTCATTTAGATATCACGAAACAAGAAAGCATCGAGCAAACATTAAAAGAAGTTTTGCAATATACCGATCACATCGACTATTTGATTCAAAATGCAGGTATGGGAATTGCGGGTTCTATTGAAAATGCCACAAAAGAAGATATTGAATTACAGTTTAATACAAATCTTTTTGGACCGATTTATTTTCTTCAAGCCTGTTTAAAATATATGAGTAAAGGTGGTCGCATCATTCATGTAGGTTCAATGGCGGGTGATTTAACTATTCCTTATCAAAGCTTTTATTCCATGTCGAAAGCGGCATTAGATAAATTTTCGGAAGCATTATCCATGGAGTTATATGAAAAGGGAATTAAAGTCACAACCATTTTACCAGGGGACACAAAAACCGAATTTACGAAGAATCGAAAAAAGAATATTTTAAAAGAAGAAGAAAAGGTGAATCATTCCGTTTCTAAAATGGAAAAAGATGAGCAAAAAGGCGCTTCACCCCACCAAGTTAGTAAAGTCATTTATCGCGTGATGAAAAGAAAACACCCACCCATTCGGGTAGCGGTTGGCTTTCCATATCGTCTATTTTTATTTTTAGAAAGAATATTACCCCGCAAGGCGATTTTATTTTTTATTAGGAAATTATATCGCTAGGGTGTATAATTGAAAAAAAGGAGTTTATTATGATTGAAATTAAAGAAGTAAAGGGAAGAAGAATGTTAAAACAATTTATTGACTTCCCCACGAAGTTATATAAAGATTGTCCTTACTTTACCCCTTATTTATATGAAGATGAAGTAAATAATTTAACGCCCAAAAAGAATCCAGCTTTTTCTTATTGCGATTTTAAATTATTTTTAGCTTATCAAGATAAAAAAATTGTTGGTCGTATTTGTGGTATTATCAACCACTTCGCTAACAATAAATATAATCAAAAACGCGTTCGTTTCAACCGTATTGATATGATTGATGATATTGAAGTCACGAAAGCTTTAATTCATGCCGTTGAAGAATTTGGTTTGGCGTACGGCATGGAAGAAATTTGTGGACCTTTAGGTTATAGTGACCAAGATAAAGAAGGTATGTTAATCAAAGGGTTTGATCAACTCAATATGTTTGTGACTTTCTATACCCATGAATATTATATTCATCATATGCAAGCCTTAGGCTTTGTTGAAGACGCTAGATGGAAAGAATATAAGATTTTCTTCCCTAAAGAAGTAGATCCTAAAATTCGTCGTTTATCAGAATTTGTGCAAAAGAAATATAAATTACATCTTCAAAAAATTCGTTCTAAACGTGAACTTAAAAAGAAAGATATTATTGAAGTGTTAAAATTAATGAATGTTTGCTACGCAAATTTATATGGCTATGTCCCTATTGAAGAAAAACACATGATGCATTTAGCAGGAGAATATTTTCCTTTACTTCATTTAGATTATCTTCAACTTGTACGCGATGAAAATGAAAAGCTTGTTGCTTTTGGTTTAATGATTCCAACCCCTGTTAAAGCATTAAAAAAACATAACGGACATTTATATCCTTTTGGCTTTATTGATTTCTTACATGATTTAAAACACGCAAAAGTATTAGATATGCTTTTAGTTGCCGTTGATCCCGCTTATCAATCTTCGGGTGCGATGGCAATCATCTTTGAAAAAGCCATTGAAAACGCGATTAAAAATAAAATGGAACATGCTGAAACTGGTCCAGAACTTGAATACAATGACAAAGTTCAATCGTTATGGAAATCCTTCGATCACGAATGCCATAAAGAAAGAGTGTGCTTTGTGAAAAAAATTGGTGCATAAGGAAAAATGCAGAGTGCTCTTTACATTTCTTAACGATTAAAAATGATATATCTACATCATAAAATGGCATAGAAAAAAAAGAGAAATCCTTTTATAATAAAGGTGAATAGGAGATGAATAGGAATGAAAAATAAAGAAGAAAAAACGAACGCTATTCGTCTTTTAGAACAAAAGAAGATTCCTTTTAAAGTCCATAGTTATTCAAATACCGATGCCATTAGTGGAGTGGAAGTGGCAGCCATTCTTCATGAAGATCCAGCCCATGTTTTTAAAACGCTTGTAACCGTAGGAAAGAGTAATCAACATTACGTCTTTATTGTTCCGGTAGCGGAAGAGCTTGATTTAAAAAAAGCCGCAAGTGTAGTGAAAGAAAAAAACATGAGTATGATTAAATCCAAAGAATTATTACCTTTAACCGGTTATATTCATGGAGGATGTTCTCCTGTCGGTATGAAAAAGCTCTTTAAAACGGTAATTCATAGTACCGCTAAAAACTATCCAACCATTTTTGTAAGTGGAGGGATGATTGGTTTACAAATGGAACTTTCTTTAGAGGACTTAAAGAAAGTCGTGCCGATTTTAGAAGCCGATATTATCGTAGATAAAAAAGAATAAAAAAAGAAAGTACTTTAAACCCTAAAAAGGGAAAAGAAGTACTTTTTTTCATAAATAAAATCACCATTTCTTTCATATATTCTAGTGGTGATAAAATGAAATATTATTTAGTGGGAATTAAAGGCACAGGAATGTCCGCATTAGCGGGACTTCTCCATGATGATGGTCATTTAGTCGGTGGAATGGATGTCGATAAGGATATTTTTACTGAAAAAGAGTTACTTAAGAAAGAAATTTACATCGATTCGCTTTCATTCCGCAATTTTATGTGGGTAGATTTGTTTATTATTGGACATCAATTTATGGAAAGTGGAGTGCATCAATATATTAAAGACCATCACCTTCCATGGATGGAATATCATGAATTTGTTGAAAGTTATGCAAAAAATAAAATATCAATTGCGGTATCAGGAACGCACGGAAAAACGACAACTGTGGGTATGCTTTATCAAGCTTTATCTTCGTTTCATCCCACTTCTATGTTACGCGGAGATGGTGTAGGAAAAGGTGGAAAGAACTGTAATTATTTTGTTTTTGAAGCTTGCGAATATGAAAAGCATTTTTTAGTTTATCATCCCGATTCTTTAATTATTACCAATATTGATTATGATCACGTCGATACTTATCCAACAAAAGAAGATTATGACCGTACTTTTCAACAATATGTGTTACAAGCTAAAGAACTCTTTATCAACATTGATGATGTAAATAAGGTAGAACACCCTAAAATAGTGACCTTTGGACTAAAAAAAGAGGCTGATTATGCGTGTTTAGATGCAAAACAAACGGAAAAAGGGATTGGCGGAACACTTTTATATAAAGATCAATCTCTTCCATTTTTTCTTCCGTTTTATGGAGAACATAATTTAATGCATGCTTTAGCGGTTTTTGCTTATTTAGATACCCATCATTATGACTTAGAAAAAGGATTAGGCGCATTAACAAAATTTACCAGTGTAAATCGGAGATTGGAGTGCACGATAATTAACGATGACGTGTTTATTGATGATTATGCGCATCATCCGAAAGAAATTGAAGCAACTCTTCAAGCGGTTCGGGCCATGTATCCTAGTCACAAAGTCATAATTTTCTTTAAACCGGATCGCTATACTCGTCTTCTTGCATTTCAAGAAGAATTTAAGGTTGCTCTAGATAAAGCAGATCAAAGCTATGTGCTTCCTCTTTATGAGCATGTTGAAGGGTATCACGATAGTCGTATTCTTTGTGAAAATAACGCATCTACTTATTTAGCGGATGAAAACGATTTGCAAAATCTACATTTTCCTTCATTTCCTCTTGTTTTTGTCTATTTAAGTTCGAAAAAAATGAAAGATTGGATTCAAAAGATTGTAAAAAATCGTGAAAGCAAAAGTTGACAGTGAAAATATTTTCATGTAGAATAGTGTTGTCGCGTAGGTACCCAAACTTTTAATAAAAAAGGAGGGTAATTTATGCAGATGAAAATGTTCGCATTTGAATGTGGTTTATTAATGGGAATGGCTGCGGTTTGTCTTCTTCCTCCCGTGAGGAATGAAATGAAAACGATGTTTCAAAAAGCTAAAAATTCCATGCAATCAACCAAGAAAGTGCTGTTAGCTAAAGGAAAGAAACTCAAAGAAGATACCTTAGATGCGGCAAGTGATATCCGTGATGATGTCCAAGACTTAGCAGAAAGTATTATGAATGAAACGGAGTCCATCGATATGAAGGGACTCACGCCTTCCATTAAAAAAGCGCTCGCAAAAATTAAAGCGCATGCAGTATCTTTAAAAAGCCTAACTGAATAGCAATTCTCATCATAAAGCGCGACTAGGCGCTTTTTTTTAGATTAAGGGAGGGTTAATCATGAAAAATACAAAGGATCGTGTCACAATTTATGAAGTTGCAAGAGCAAGTGGCGTCTCATTAGCAACTGTTAGCCGTGTTATCAATAAGCAAGGTAATGTTACTGAAGCTACGCGTAAGAAAGTAGAAGAAACCATCGTTCGTTTAGGATATAAACCATCCGCTTTAGCCCAAGCTTTAGCGACTAACCGTTCGACGAATATTGGTGTTGTTATTCCATCCGCTAACTACGTTTACATTTCCAATATGTTAAATGGTATTACTGATGCCGCCAAAGAAAAAGGATATGTTTTAACTTTATTTGTTACTTCTCATTCTCGTGATGATGCGAAACAAATGATTGAAAAAGTTATTACTTCCCATGTCGATGGCGCGATTATCTTTGATGATGAATTAGATGTAGAAGATGTGAATCACATCTTATCTTATTCTGTACCAGTCATCGCTGTGAATAACGATATCGTGGGTGAAAAAGTAGGTTCCATTTCTTTTGGATATGAACACAAAGTCAAAAACATTATTCGTGAATATTTCAAAAATGGCGATAAGAAAATGTACTTCTTACACGCTCATAACTGTGGCCGTTTATTAGAAAGAATTGAAAAAGCCTTTATTTCCGTTCACTTAGAAGAAAATCGTAGTTATGGTTTATTATCTTGCGATGATTCTTATAATCGTACTTATACCGATTTCTTAGAATTCTTCAAAACCACCAAGAAAGGTTATTTCTTAGCGTATCGTGATTCTTTAGCGGCCGCGATTACAAATGCTGCGGTTGATTCAGGTTTACGTGTTCCCGAAGATGTTGAAGTTCTTTCTATCATTGGAACTAAATATGCTGCTATCACTCGTCCACAACTTTCAAGCATGCACATCGATATGTACCAAGTTGGAAAACAAGCAATGATGATGTTAAATGGACTTTTAGATGGTACCTTAGAAGAAAAGCATTATAAATTTGAATCTAGCTTTGTTCCTAAAATGTCAACTAAATAAAAAAATCATATTACCCGTAGAAAAGTAGGAGATCAATTTCCTACTTTTTTTAAAATGAAATAAGGATAGAGGTCATTAGTGCATAATAAATTAAATATTTTCTACATACTAGGCAAATTGTCTAGTATTTTTTGTAATATGTTAAAAATAATACAAATTTACAGGTATTTATATGCTATTATAAAAAAGGGAGAGAATTATTTGAATCTCAATGAGATGGAAAATACGAATGTATATTTATTGCGTATGATATTAGTTTAGCAAGATGGATGGTTTTAAGTGATTATAAAATAGATTTAAGTTAAACAACAAAAAAATAAATCAATGAAAATTATATGACAAGGTAGAAAGAAACAATTAATCATGAAATTGGGCATAGCGTATTTAAAAAATACGTAAGTACAATTTCATAATAAAAGTTAGAGGGAAAATCAATGAAAAAAATATACATGTTTGGACCGATAGCAAGAGTGTGGGTCCCGATTTTATCTTGTGGTATTGGTGGATATTTAATTTACGATTTAATAGCAAATCCAGGAGCTGATAATAGTGTTTTTTTACCCATATTTTTCTTAACTTTTGCACTAGTTGATTACCTGACTATGCATAGACAATATATTCAGATTGATGAAAAAAATGATATAATTACATTTCATTTTTCATATAAAAAAGAATTTAATAAAACTAGGAAATTATCTAGTATTCGTTTGTTAAGAGTTGAACATGAAGGTTTCTCAGCATTTACTTTTAAATGGGTAAATTATTATGACGCAGAAGAAAAAGAGACATGTTTTATATACCTTAGCGGTATTTTTCCTAAAATTAAATGTGCACGAATCAATAGACAATTAACGAAAACATTTAAAAAAATTGAATCAAAAAAGAATAAAATGAATTAGAAAATTTTTATATGTATGGCAAAATGATGTCTACTTTTATGTAGATAAGTGTCTACTAAAATCTTAAGTAGTGTCTACTTTATTAACTATTACCATAACAGCTGGACAAGCAGTACCTTGGCTTGGACAATATGGTGCAAACACAATATTTATTACCACAAACAATTCAAGAACTAATTAATTCTAGAATTTTATCTAGATTTTAAAGGAGAATGAAAAATGAACTATCATGAGCTAAAGAAAATTGTTGATACGAACAAAGATATTTCTAAAAATATTTATATTTGTAATTTTTTGACCTGCAAAACAGAAAAAATGAAAACTACAAAAATTTCTTTAGTTAAAAATTTATTGGGAAAGTATATTGTTACTCTTTGGTTAGATTATGAATATGGTAGATTTTTAGAACAACAATCTTTTTGTGATAAAGATTTGGCTGCTAATTATGCCTGGCAATTAATGAAAAAATTATAATGTGCAAACCTTGACAAAAAAGTGCGGGGGGGGGATATAATTTTAGTGCATTTAAACAAAAAGGAGGATTTTTAACCATGAATTTAATTATTTGCTGTGTTTTAGTAGGTGCAGCGCTAGTGATTACTTTTTTTACATTGTTGCTTGGAAGTAGAAATGATAGCAAATTTTCAGAAGGCACAATAACAAAATTAACGGTACCTTATAATTCTTTTTTAAGGAAATTGGTGCTTTTTAAAGAAGGAGACAATGTTAGGACTCCATTCTTATACATAAGAATTATACCTTATTTACTTCAATTATTCGTCACGATTGTTTTTGTTATTTTAGTTCTTTTAAGACAATATCTCGATGTATATATTCCATTTAATGTATTACAAATTATTGCTTTTGGAAGTTTTATAGCAAATGCAGTTTATGATACAATCTTAAATATTTTAGCTAGATTATTTAAAATCTAAAAATAAAAGTAGGAGTGTATTTGATCATCAGTTGATCAAACTCCTACTTTTTTTTAAAAATTATTGAATTAATCCACTATCTTTTAACCAAATTTCGGCATCGGTGCCTTTACTCTTTTTAAGGAGAATTTTTAAGAGAAGTTTTTCCTTAAAGGATAACTTTTTAACACTGGTAATTGGTTTCTTGTCAAGAGCGTAATAAGAAGCACGTAGTAATTCACGAATATCATAAGTGCTACCCCATACTTCAGGAACAGCACGGTCAATATTTAAAAGAGTGTAGACGGCTTCCATGCCGGTACGAATGGAATATTCCGTGGTGAAGATCGTGTCACGAGGTGTTTCGGCAAATTGACCAATAAAGGCAAAGTTTTTGGCTCCATGAGGGACGACTAAAGGACGGTCCTCATGTTTTCTTGGTTGGAAGAATGCATTAATATAAGGCATATAGCATGTAGTTGTGTTACAAGCATTTTCTGCTAATAAATCAATACGATTGATGTCAATTCCAATATGGTAAAGCCATTCTTTGCACACTTCAATACCAGTACATTTTTTCATGGGTTTCTTAACATAATTACCTTCTTTATTCGTGGACAAAGAGTAGACCCAAACTAAGACTAAATTTTTGTCTTGCGCTTTGAATTGGGGTTGACGGTTAATGGTCCATGATAAGTACCAATTATCCGTACTATCTTTTACGGTCACGATACCACCAGTAGTGACTTTTCCACTACGAGGATCACGCTTACAGATTTTCATGATATGATCAATAATTTCTTCGTTTGATGTGGCAATCGTTGCGCTCATCCAATTCGTTTTATCGACATCTGAACAGAAGACTTCAGGATGACCATAATCACTACCTTGGGCGGCAATATTTCTCCACATATCCCAAGATTCACCAAAGCCATTCTTAATTTTACTTAAATCAGGTGCATGCGTTTGATCACCATAGCAAGATGTATCTGTACAGCAACCATTCGTGATAAAGACAAGATCATCTTCAACTAAATCAATCGTTTGTTCTTGGTTATCTTTTATATAAACGATTTGACGTGCAACTTTTTTACCTTCTTTTTCATCAATGATGACATTTTTTACATCGATGCCATATTCAATTTTAACACCATGGCTCTCTAAGTATTTGACTAATGGAAGAATCATACTTTCAAATTGATTATATTTGGTAAAGCGTAGAGCAGAGAAATCAGGTAAACCATCGATATGGTGCACATATCTTTGTAAATAGCGTTTCATCTCTAACGCGCTAGACCAACGTTGGAACGCAAACATTGTTTGCCAATAAAGCCAAAAGTTGGTTTCCCAAAATGAATCATGGAAAATTTCTGAAATTTTCTTATCTTCCAATTCTTTTTCAGGGGTCATATAAAGTTTCATTAAGTCTTGAGCTGATTGTTTATCTAATTTGAATTGTTTATCGGTATGAGCATCTTGACCTCTTTTCACAGTCGCTCTACATAAAGAGTAGTTAGGATCTTCTTTGTTGAGCCAATAGTATTCATCTAAGACACTGATGCCTTCGGTTTCAATGGATGGAACATCGCGGTACATATCCCACATACATTCAAAGTGATTATCCATTTCACGGCCACCACGCATAAAGAATCCTTTGGTGATGTCTTTACGGCCATCGCAACTACCACCCGCTAATTCTAATTTTTCTAAAAGGTGAATGTGTTCTCCTTTCATTTGGCCATCTCTTACAAGATAGAAAGCTGCGGATAAACCAGCTAATCCAGTACCAATAATATAAGCGGATTTTTTATCCACACCTTCGGGTTTCTTTGGATGCGCAAATGCTTCATAATTTCCTGCACTATAATACATAATTTTTTCCTCCTTGTATTTTCGTTACACCTTCATTATAAGAAAGAGAAAAAAAGTGTAAATGTACAAAAAAAGGCGCTTGTCGTAATTTTAAACAAGAGGGCAATACTCATGTTTTTTACGACAAACACCTAGGTTTTGTCTAAAAATTAGGAATGATGTTTCGCATTTTCTAAGGCATGATCAATGGTGCCATGAATTAAAGAATCTAGACGAGTAATGATTAATTGTGGGTCTTCTTTCATATCTTTTTTAACCCATTCTAAGACAATACCCACAAATCCATATTTATAAAAGTTGGCGATAAAGGCTAAATCGTCTTCTCTTACGACTAAGCCTTTACTTTTTTCTTTAGCAACATTATAAAGTAAATCATAAACAACGCGGTAAAGATAGTTTTGTAAAGATTCTAGAGAAACGGAATGAAAAATGTTTACAATAAAAGGTTTGTCTTTTTTCATTAATTCAAATAAAGAAAGAAAGCCTTCTTGCCAAGTATCATAGGTTTTATGGTTTTGAATGGCACGATCCGCATCTTCAAAGCATATCCATTCAATTAAATCCTGTATATCTTGAAAATGATAATAGAAAGTTTGTCGATTCATTTCACATTTTTCCGTAATGTCATTAATCGTAATTTTGGATAAAGGTTTTTCAAGTAAAAGTTCTTTAAAAGCATAGGATATTGCTTTTTTCGTCGTTGCTTTACTCATCCAATCCCTCCTAACGTTTTATATAAAAAATTTTTATTTTTTATCTACTTTAGAACCGGTTAAGTAGGTGGTTAATTGACTTAATAAATCACCATTTCCGTTGAAAGAAATGCTACCGATTTTTTCACAAATTCTTTCAATGTATTCAAGTTCTTTTAAACGATATAGCGTAGCGTTTTCATCCATTAAACGGGCAGTGTTTAATAAAGAACGAGTAGAAGCGACTTCTTCTCGACGGGTGATGACGTTCGCTTGGGCACGTTTTTCCGCAATTAAAACAGTATTCATAATGTCACGAATTTCCCCAGGAAGAATTAAATCTTTAATGGAAGCTTCTTCAATTTCTAAATAAAGAGATTTGCCTTTTTCTTTTAAAGCATTTAATAAGAAAGTGGACATTTCTTTTTTACTTGCTAAGATTTCATCTAAAGATTTTTCACCCACATAATCGCGCAACGCTAATTGGACGGCAATATAAAGCTCATTTTTATAGTCCTCAATTTCCGTTTTGACTTTAACATAATTCGTAATACGGTAAGAGCAGACACAATTGATACGTAAGGAAACTTTGTCGTTGGTTAAAATTTCTTGTCCCACGATATCTTGAGTAACTAAACAAGTATCCACTAAATCTACCTTAACGTCGACACTGCCATTTTTAAAGAAATAGGTACCAGGCGTGAGCGTGCGAACGAATTGATGGTTGAAATATAGAATTCCCATTTGCTTTTCATTAACATCTATGCGTTTCACATAAGGCATAAAAAGAGGATGAGTTAATAAAGAAGTAGGAATGTTTTCTTCTATCTCAGGTTTTGATAAATCCATGGGAATAAATGTGTGTTCACGTTGAATATTCCAGAAATAATATTTTCCAGCTTCGTATATACTTTGAAAAATACCATCAACAAAATGAATCATCATCGTGTTATTTTCCACTATACATTTGGTGACATTAGAAGAAAAAGCGGGATCTTTTTCGAATAAAGAAACTTCTAGATTATCCACTCGTACATGACCATCATTTACATTAGATAGCAAAATCTTTTTTCCACCCCATAAGGAATATTTTCCGGGTTCTACCATTTTGATAAATTTCCCGTTCTTAAAAAGAAATCCTTTTTGACCTTCTAAAATAATAATTTTTTTCATAGTTTCATTGTCCTCCTTTATTTTCATAAGCAATAATTGCTTACATTTGACATTCCGTCCTAAAAAAAGAAAGCGGTTATTGATTAAGTAGCAACGCATAAAAGCGGAATCCGAAGATTTGGCTCTTCTTGAAGTCACTACGATATCCTCGTTAAACAAGGCTTTCCTCCTTTTGCTTTTTCTCCATAACGAGCAAGAAAAAGCGCGGACGTTTTTAGATTGTAACATTTCTCAATGTTAAAAAAAGATAAAAAATGCTTTGCTTTAACCACTTAGCTATCTTCCTAAAAAGGAAGAGTGGGATTCGAACCCACGAATACGTGCTTTAAGCACAAAAAGGTTTAACAGACCTTCCCATACTTTTTTATAGAGGTTCTGGCTATCCTCTTGCTAAAGAAACCAGTATACATCATGAGGAAACCTCCATGCACTGTGGCAAAACCATATGCCCACCTTATCGGAATTCTTTAACATATTTATTTTATCATATCTATTTTTAAAATACACAATAATTCTAAAGGGCTTTTATAGGGAAGAAATACATCTTTATAAATCAGGAAAAAAATATCGATAAAACTGCAGTGATATAGTAAAAGTAGACAGTCAAAAAGAATTGACACAGTCTACTTTTT
>ENA-OOZQ01000699-OOZQ01000699.1-human-gut-metagenome-genome-assembly--contig:-NODE-699-length-25146-cov-3.254314_pt1 | contig 25146 bp, 13 predicted proteins | sample MGYA00241188_ERZ501399 | MGnify/ENA primary metagenome ERZ501399 (study PRJEB25962, sample SAMEA2042658) | human gut metagenome | biome: human gut; feature: human-associated habitat; material: faeces... | reverse complement strand
CGTTACGAATGCGTTGCTCTACCAACTGAGCTATAGCGGCGTTTGTCTCTCGTTTACGGCGTGCAAAATTACAGCTTTATTTGAGAAAACAAAAAGAATCCGACAATTTTTTAGCCTTAAATTTTAAATCTCTCAGATTAGCCTTTATTGTAGAGCTTGAAACAATAATTTAACTTTCAAACATTCTACTGCGTGCCAGCATACAGGCTCCGACAATACCGGCTTTGTCTTTTAATTTGGAGGTCATAATAGCAGAATCCTTATTTACCAGGTTGAGCGAGTATTTACGTACTGCTGTTTTGATAGGCTGGGTAATATAGTCGCCTGTCAGTGATAAGGTTCCGCCTATTATAACTAGTTCCGGATTAAAGATATTAATTAATCCGGCAATCTGTTTTCCTAGTTTTTGGCCTATTTCTTCTACGATTTCAATACAAAGCAGATCTTCTTTATTTACAGAAGCGATAATTTCATCTAAAGTCAAAACATTGTCTTTTGACAAAATCCTGTTGGATAAAATAGAACTTTCTCCGTTCTGGATACGTTCTATTAATATTCGATGAAGAGCAGAGCCTGATGCTTCAGTCTCCAGGCAACCTTTTTTCCCACAATGGCAGATGATTTCATTATCGAAAACATTTGTGTGCCCGAATTCTCCGGAAAATCCCGATTTGCCGGTATATATTTTCCCGTCAATAATAATGCCGATACCCAGCCCCCAGCTGACATTTACAAAAATAATATCTTTTTCTCCTTTTACGCACCCTTTCATATATTCTCCGTATGTCATGGCGCGTGTATCATTGTCAATTGTTACTCGAAATCCGATTTTTTCAGTCAACACCTCCGCCAGCGGTCTTTCTTCGAAGTTGAACTGGCTGAAACTATATCCGGATTCCGGATTGACTCTGCCGGAAACATTTATATTGATATTTAATATTTTATCATTATCAATATCTACTTTCTTTATAAATTGCAAGATAAGTTTACATAATTCTTCAAGTGCTTCCGACGTATTTTCTGATTTGAAAGGGATATTCATCTTTAACTCTACCATATCACCTTTAAAGTTGATCAGGCCTATGTTAATTGCAAATTTCTTGATATCTACTCCAATGAAGTATCCTGATTCGGGATTTAGGCCGTATAAGCTAGGATAGCGCCCTCCACTCGTTTCCAGTTTGCCGTAATCATTTATATAGCCCTCCTCACACATTTCACTAATGAATTTTGTGACAGTTGGGACACTAAGATCTAGCTCCTTTGCTAAATCCGTAATAGTTGAACTACCATTATATATATAATGTGTGATAATCTTCTTCTTAAGAAGAGCGTTTTTAGTCCCTACTTCTATTTCTTTCAGTAAATGTTGTTTCATCTTAGTTCTTCTTTATTCTTTCCCGCAAAGATAATAAATTTATTTATTAATAGAGATTTCTTGTCTTTGAATTTATTATATTCTCAATTTCTGATATTTTTTCGTCGGAAATAATAATAAAGGGCTTTTGAGTGTCAGGTTTAATATAATAAATATTTTTATTAATAATAAACCGAATATTAAATATAAGACTTATATTTGTGCGATTATTGTTTAATTATAAATGAAAGGAAAAATATGATTGTATCTAATCTGCAAAATAGTCAGCGGATTGAAGGACTTCACCCTTTGTTTAAGTCTTTGTTTGACTATGTGAAAACACATGATTTGCTTCATGCCGATTTGGGGCGTATTGAGGTTGATGGTGATCATCTATTTATTAATAATGTGAATCCGGAGTGCGTAACTTCTGATCAGCAGGTTTTAGAATTGCATCATGACTATATTGATGTACATATCTTGTTGGAGGGTGAGGAAATGATTGGTTGGAAAGCTTTAGAAGATTTGCAAAACGAGACTAAGGCATATTCAAAAGAAGAAGATTGTGCTCTGTATTCAGATCGTCCTACTACCTATGTTAGTTTGCTTCCGGGGCAGTTTGTGATTGTATATCCGGAAGATCCTCATGCTCCGGTTATTGGTAGTGGTAAAATACGTAAACTGATAGCCAAAGTGAAGCTCTGAATTATTGTTGTTTTTATATGGAAAAGGTAGTGTCGTCCATAGCAGAAGGCACTACCTTTTTCATGCATAAAGTGTTATAGACTCTAGTCCATTTAGTAATCCTCGAATATATAATAAAATATTTAATTAAATATTTGGCTTATAATAAAAATAGTATTATGTTTGCAATAATTTAATGCGAGTGAAACATAAAAATTGCTTTATATGAAAAACAAAAGTATTTATCCTTGGGTAGTAGTCGGTTTATTGTGGATAGTGGCACTTCTTAATTATATGGACCGCCAAATGCTTTCTACTATGCAAGAAGCTATGAAAGTAGATATTGTAGAACTGAATAAAGCAGAAGCTTTTGGGGCTTTAATGGCTATATTTTTGTGGATCTATGGTTTTATGAGTCCCGTTGCCGGGATTATAGCGGATAGGGTAAATCGTAAGTGGCTAGTTGTCGGTAGTCTTTTTGTTTGGTCCGCTGTCACTTTCTTGATGGGGTATGCCCATGATTTTCATGAACTTTATTGGCTGCGTGCTATAATGGGAGTCAGTGAAGCATTGTATATTCCTTCGGCTTTGTCGTTAATTGCTGACTGGCACGAAGGGAAGTCACGTTCTTTGGCAGTGGGAGTACACATGACCGGTTTATATGTAGGGCAGGCTATTGGTGGTTTTGGAGCTACGGCTGCTGCGGCTTTCTCCTGGCAGGCTACTTTTCATTGGTTTGGTATCGTGGGGATTGTCTATTCTTTGGTACTCATATTATTTTTGAAAGAAAATCCTATTCATAATGTTTCTAGCAAGAAAATAGATAATGTTCCTGGAGAAAAGAAACCTTCTATAATAAGTGGGCTTTCCTTACTGTTTACTAACTGGGCATTTTGGATTATTCTTTTCTATTTTGCTGCTCCCAGTCTTCCGGGGTGGGCAACAAAGAATTGGCTTCCGACCTTATTTGCAGATAGTTTGAATATTCCGATGTCCGAAGCCGGCCCGATATCTACCATAACGATTGCAGTTTCTTCTTTTATCGGCGTTATTTTAGGTGGCATCTTGTCAGACCGTTGGGTACAAAAAAATATTCGTGGACGGGTCTATACCGGAGCTATCGGTTTGGGAATGACTATACCGGCTTTACTTCTGCTGGGTTTTGGACATAGTTTTGTTAGCGTGATTGGTGCAGGCTTACTCTTCGGAATTGGCTTTGGAATATTTGACGCTAATAATATGCCTATTTTATGTCAGTTTGTATCGGCGAAACATCGTGCAACGGCTTATGGTATTATGAATATGACCGGCGTGTTTGCCGGAGCTGCTGTGACAGAAGTGTTAGGGAAATGGACGGATGGAGGAAGCTTGGGACAGGGATTTGCAATGTTGAGCATTGTAGTGGCTGTGGCATTGGTACTTCAAATCTATTTCTTAAGGCCGAAGACAGATAATATGGTAGATTAAGAGTATATATAACTTTATAAAAAATAAAATAATGGAACGAATTAAAGGACTTATTGACGCACCGTTTACTCCTTTTTATGAGAATGGTGAGGTGAATTTAGAACCAATTGAAGCATATGCTAAGATGCTGGTAAAGAATGGACTGCAAGGAGTGTTTATCAATGGTTCTTCCGGTGAAGGCTATATGTTGACAGAAGAAGAACGTATGCGATTGGCCGAACGTTGGGTTTCTGTTGCTCCTGAGGGTTTTAAGGTTATAGTGCATGTTGGTAGCTGCTGTGTAAAGGCTAGCCGTATGTTGGCAGAGCATGCACAAAAAATAGGCGCATGGGGGATTGGTGCTATGGCTCCTCCTTTTCCGAAGATTGGTCGTATTGAGGAACTGGTAAAATATATCGAAGAAATAGCAGCCGGGGCACCCGAACTGCCTTTCTATTATTATCATATTCCGGCGTTCAATGGTGCTTTTTTACCAATGGTTAAGCTATTGGAAGCGGTAGACGGTCGTGTTCCCAATTTTGCAGGTATTAAATATACTTTTGAGAGTATGTATGAATATAACCAATGTCGTTTATATAAAAATGGAAAATTCGATATGCTGCATGGACAGGATGAGACAATTCTTCCTTGTCTGGCTATGGGAGGCGCTCAAGGTGGCATTGGAGGAACAACTAATTATAACGGTAAAGAATTGGTCGGTATTATTGAGGCTTGGGAGGCAGGTGATATAGAAACTGCTCGCGAACGCCAAAACTTCTCACAAGAAGTAATAAACGTGATTTGTCATTTCCGTGGGAATATTGTCGGCGGAAAACGTATCATGAAGTTGATAGGGCTTGATTTGGGCAAGAACCGTACTCCGTTTCAGAATATGACAGATGAGGAAGAAGCGCAGATGAAAGCGGAACTTGAAGCTATTCATTTTTTTGACCGATGCAATAAATTTTAAAAACGCATAGCATGAATACAACAGAATATTTGAGTAAGTGGGCTATATCATATAAAGACGATATAATAAATAATATTATGCCGTTTTGGATGAAGTATGGGTTAGATAGAGAACATGGAGGGGTGTATACATGCGTTAATCGTGACGGTAGTTTGATAGATACTACCAAGTCGGTTTGGTTTCAGGGACGTTTTGGATTTATAGCTGCATATGCATATAATAATATAGAAAAGAATCCTCAATGGCTGGCAGCCTCAAAAAGTTGTATTGATTTTATCGAAGCACATTGTTTTGATACGGACGGACATATGTTTTTTGAAGTTACAGAAGACGGAAAGCCCTTGCGTAAACGCCGTTATGTGTTTTCTGAAGGTTTTGCTGCAATAGCAATGGCTGAGTATGCATTAGCAACAGGTGAAAAAGAATATGCGAAAAAAGCTTTGGATATATTTAAACGTACCTTGCATTTCCTGAATACTCCGGGATTTCTTGAGCCAAAATATTTGCCTACTCTGCCTTCAAGAGGTCATTCTATAACAATGATCTTGATTAACACGGCTTCTCGTATCCGTATGGTTATTGATGATCCGTCGTTGACAGAGCAGATAGATACTTCGATTGCAGCGTTACGTAAATATTTTATTCATCCGGAGTTTAAAGCTTTGCTTGAAATGGTGGGACCTGACGGTGAATTCATAGATACTTGTAACGGGCGCGTTATAAACCCGGGGCACTGTATTGAAACTGCGTGGTTTATCATGGAAGAAGCTAAATATCGTAATTGGGATAAGGACTTACTTCAGTTGGCTCTTCAGATTCTTGATTGGTCTTGGGAGTGGGGATGGGACAAGGAATTCGGAGGAATTATCAATTTCCGTGACTGTCGGAATCTTCCTGTTCAGGACTATTCTCAGGATATGAAATTCTGGTGGCCGCAAACAGAAGCTATTATTGCCACTTTATATGCTTATCAGGCTACCGGAGATGAAAAATATCTTCAGATGCATCAACAGGTGAGTGATTGGGCTTATGCTCATTTCCCGGATAAGGAATATGGGGAATGGTATGGTTATCTTCATCGCGACGGTACTGTGGCCCAACCCGCTAAGGGGAATCTTTTTAAAGGACCTTTCCATATACCTCGTATGATGATTCGTGGTTATATGCTTTGTAAAGAGCTTCTTTGAGATATCACTGTTGATAGTTAAAGATACTTTTATTTAGTAAAGCACGTAGAGAAGCCGGCAAGATAAAAGTCTGCAAGTATATATGAAGCGTAACGCAGATGATGTTCAGGTGTTGTCAGTTACGCAGAATTTGACAAGAAACCGCCAGTGCTGAATTCAACCCCTTATTTTGGATTCATCACTGGTAAGGTTTTCTTTTTTTGAAAAACATTCATTTCTTCACTTTTCCCTGTTTGTCTGTGTTAGTGGATAAAGGATGGGGTGCGAGGAGTTCACTTCCATTTTTCATTATAGCAAGTCTTTATTTCATTATAGTAAATCTGAATATGCTTATAGCATAAATTATACTCATCGCGTATATTTTTCCTTCTTGTAGTTGAAACAAACTTCTAGGATTTTATAAAGCACTGCTTTAAGTAGGCAAAAGCTATGCTTTACACCTCCTAAAGCATTGCTTTAGATTTCTCAAAACGATGTGATATATAGGTATGGTGAAGGAGGTCTGAACAAATTTATTGGAGTTGTAGTTAACAAACATGAGCAAACGTTTGAAGTAATCGTCCTGGGGCTCAATAATTGTCGGGGACTTAAAGAATCCGTACCATTTGTGATACCTGTTGCTGTTACACTTATATAGATGACTCTGTTTTGCTTATGCAATCTGTCATTATACCGGTAATTGATTTTGGTTCTACAACAACCCCTAGAGAATTGAATAAGTGTGGTGTTGTCAATAAATAAATGCCTGTTTTTATAAGTATTATTGGTGAATGAATAGATAGTGGTTACAAGTGAATGCATAAGTTCAATTAGAACTTAGTTGAGTTATTTATTCATATTTTCTTCTATCTTATAGAGGATTTAGATATAAATCACCGATATGTATATCTTAAATCGCTGCAAATATATTTATATTATTAATATCTGCAAAGTATTTAATAAATTATTTTCTTATATATGCTATTAAATATAAAAATATGCATTATTAAAGTCATGAATAAAAGGGAAGAGTTATATCTTAAATAGGTAGAAAACAGGTCGATTTTGCGAATATGTTTTTGCTCCGATGAAAATTCTAAAGAGGAATCTGACGTAGGGAGATGAGGTATTACCGGAAGATTAGTTCTAATTGGACTTAGATAAGTATCTAAAATTATTTCAATTATTAACTAAAAGTAATACTAATGAAAAAAGACATCCTTTTGCTTATGTTGTGTCTTTTCTGCTCCATAGGGGCTATGGCACAGACAAAAACAATTACCGGTGTGGTAAGCGATGCTGCTGGTGAACCAATCATCGGAGCGAGTGTTGTCGAAGTGGGTACAACAAATGGTACCATTACTGACATCGATGGTAAATTTGTATTAAACATGAATCCGGACGGAAAAATCAGAGTTTCGTATATCGGATATCAAGTACAAACAATTGATCTTAAAGGAAAGACTTCTTTCCGGATTCAGATGAAAGAAGATTCTGAGATGCTGGAAGAAGTGGTAGTAACCGGTTATGGCGGTAAACAGTTGCGTACTAAAGTTACCAACTCAATTTCCAAGGTAAAAGAAGAAACATTGAAGCAGGGATTGTATTCAAATCCCGGTCAGGCATTATCCGGAGCTGTTGCAGGTTTGTCCGTTAGCCAGACTTCCGGTAATCCGGGCAGTACACCGACGCTGGTCCTTCGTGGAGGTACTAACTTTGATGGTTCTGGCTCTCCTCTGATTCTGATTGATGGACAGGTACGTTCTTCTTTGAGTGATATCAATCCGGATGATATTGAATCAATGGAAGTATTGAAAGATGCCGGTGCTACTGCAATCTATGGTGCACGTGCCAATGATGGTGTAATCCTTGTTACAACCAAGCGCGGAAAAAGCGGAAGAGTGAACCTGAAAGCAAAGTTCGGGTTAAACTATTTCAAAAATTCCTATGAGTTTCTTGATGCCGGAGATTATATTTATTGGATGCGTATGGGATATAAGAATGCTTATATGGGAGATATGAAACATCCGGACGGAAGCGCTGTGAAGGCATGGTCTTCACTTAGTTCATTGACTAGTGCTACTCCTTACGGTACAGGTAATGCTTATTTTGCGAGTGACGGGGTGACCCCTCTGGATGGAAACAAAACGAGTTCTGCTATTTGGAGTACAATGAAATATACTGATAATCTGGCTTTTTTGTTGGATCAGGGTTGGCAAACAATGATCGACCCTATCTATGGGGATAAACTTATTTATAAAAACACAGACATCGCAGATTTCAACGTCCAAACTCCAGCATTTTCACAGGATTATAATTTAAGTGTAAGTGGCGGAAATGAAAAAGGGAACTACTATGCCGGGTTAGGTTATAATAAGAGTGACGGTACGGCATACGGCAACTGGTATAAGCGTATAACCTTTACCTTCAATGCTGATTATAAGCTGAAAGAATGGTTAACTTCCAGTTCCAGTTTTAATTTTGCGGACGCTACTTGGAACGGGTTGCCTGCAACTCAGACAGCAGAGGCTAATTATTTTTCTCGTTGTTTGTCATTGCCTCCTACTTTCCGCGGTTACAATGCAGATGGAGAGATGCTGTTAGGCCCTAACTCCGGGGATGGTAATCAGCAGTATAATTTTGATAAGTTTGTCCGGGATCAGAACACTGATAAGTTTACAATGAATCAATCTTTCACTGTAAACTTCATGAAAGGACTTTCGTTAAAGCTTGGTGCAATCTGGTATTATCAGGAAGAAAAGGACGAAAGCTTTAATAAGGATTATTTAAGTTCTCCGGGAAATAAGGTTACTTCACGCAGCACCTCTGCTTATTATGACCGCACACTGGATCAGACCTATAATGCTGTATTAAATTATAATTATCAGATAAACAAAGATCATTATCTGGATGCGATGGCTGGTTTCGAATATTATGATTCTTATAATAAAGGTTTCAATGCATCCGGTTCGGGAGCCCCGACCGACGACTTTATGGATTTACAGTATACGTCAAAAGAAGAGGGAAAACGCTCTATTGACTCTTGGCATTCACGTCAACGTATCATGTCTTTCTTCGGACGTGTAAATTATGATTATCAATCAAAATATCTCTTGTCACTGGTACTTAGAAAAGACGGTTATTCTAAACTGGCAAAAGAAAACCGTTGGGGAGTATTTCCGGGTGTTTCGACCGGGTGGGTTTTCAGCAAAGAGAAATTTATGGCAAACACAAGCGATATACTTTCATTTGGTAAATTACGTGCAAGTTTCGGTCTGAACGGTAATGTCAACAAGAACTTTGTAGGCAATTATACCGTACAGGGGTCATACGGTAGTAATACTTACAATGGCGCTACGGGATTTCTTTTGGGAAGTATTCCTAATCCTTATCTGATGTGGGAGAAATCCAGAACTTTTGAAATCGGTCTTGACTTAGGCTTTCTCGAAAATCGTATTAATGCTAATTTGACCTATTATAATCGTCTGACTAGTGATAAATATGCTAATATCACCGTACCTTCCACGTCTGGAGTAGGTTCTGTGGTTTCCAATAACGGTAAGTTCCAGAATCAAGGATTTGAGTTTGAACTGGCTTTCCGTATTATTGACCGGAAAGACTGGAAATGGAATCTGAACTGGAATGGAGCACTGAACAAAAATAAGGTCGTAGCGTTGCCGGATAACGGGCTGGAACGTAATCGACAAGATGCATATCAGGTATATACCGGCTATGGTGACGCTAAAATGTGGGTAGGAGGCTATCAGGAAGGACAACGTCCGGGTGACTTGTATATGTTTATCGCTGATGGTATCTATAAATCACAGGATGAGATACCGGCTGGTTTGATTGATATTACGTCCGGTAATAATGGATCGACCGGCAGACCTTTATATGGAGGGGCAGAAGGTTATAATAAATTGTCCGACAGCCAAAAAGAAAACGCACTACCTATTCAGCCAGGTGACGTAAAATGGAAAGATGTCAATGGGGACGGCGTGATTGATAATTATGATATGGTAAAGGTCGGAAATACGGTACCGAAGTGGACAGGCGGTTTCAATACTACGGTGAGCTGGAAAGACTTGACGTTATCGGCGCGTTTCGACTATGCTTTAGGGTTCAAAGCGGTAGACTGGAAATCAATGTGGATTATGGCTTGCGCGCAAGGTACATATAATACTATCCAGGAAACTAAGGATACTTGGACACCGGACAATCCGAACGCTAAATATCCTACATATGTTTGGGCGGATCAGTTGGGAAAGAGAAACTATTGCCGTAGTTCTTCCATGTTTGTGTATAATGGTAATTATCTGGCACTTCGTGAACTGTCGCTAACTTATCGGTTACCGTCGATATGGGTGCAAAAAGCTAAATTGAGTAACGTGGAATTATCTGTGACAGGACAAAACTTAGGTTATCTGACAGAAGCGAAGCACTTGTTCTCACCTGAAAAGGCGGATAACAACGGTGGATATCCATTGCCTCGCACTGTAATTTTTGGTATCAACGTTTCTTTCTAACATATAAAAAAGACAGATTATGAAAAAAATAATATACATCATTTCTTTATTTGTATCCTCTGTCCTCTATACATCATGCGATGCTTTGGATTTGACTCCCGAGGATTATTTCGGAAGTGGAAACTATTGGAATAATGAAGCTCAAGTTGATGGATATATGACAGGTATGCATTCTCAACTGAGAAGTTATTATGATATGTTCTATGTTCTAGGAGAAGTTCGTGGTGGAACACAACGTGTAGGAACTTCATCTGAAAATACTAGTTTGAACTATGCTAATCTCCGTTCCAATGTAATTGATCAAGACAGGCCGGGTATTAGTAATTGGTACGGTCTTTATTCTCCAATCATGCAAGTCAATCATTTTATTCAGCAAGTAGAGAATGAATGCAGTTTCCTGGATGATACAAACAGAAAACACTATTTGGCTCAAGCGTATGGATTGAGGGCATTATATTATTTCATGCTTTATAAGACGTATGGGGGAGTGCCTATTGTCACTGAAGTTGAACTCTTGAATGGCAAGGTGACTGCGGACAAATTTTATGTGGAACGTGCGACAGCGGAAGCAACGCTTGAATTTATAAAAGGTGATATTCAAAAATCAGAGAATAATTATGCAGATATTACAGTGACAAATAGTTACGATAAAACAATATGGTCCAAAGCTGCTACCCTGATGTTGAAAGCGGAAATATATATGTGGGCTGCTAAAGTGACCATTACCGGACATACTGCTACCGGAACAACTGATTTGAAGGTTGCTCAAGCAGCTTTGAATCAGATTATAGGTAAGTTTGAATTACTGTCCGATTTTGAAAATGTTTTCAGTACTTCCAATCGTAATAATAAAGAGATTATTTTCACATTACACTTTGCCGACGGTGAAGCAACCAACTGGGCTGGGCAATTTTTATATCAGGATGCAGTATTTATCGGACAGGTGTATGGACGTGACAGCAAGCGGATAGAAACCGACACTTTGAATCTGAAAGGGACTGGCGGTGTATTCAGGCATGAATATACCTATGATTTCTGGTCTGCCTATGATGAAAAAGATACTCGTCGTGATGTAACCTTTTTGGAATATTATACTCAAGAAGATAAAGATCCTGCAAGTTTTGGCTGCGTTATGAAAAAAGGCATAGGTTCAATTAACTCTAATAACAATCGTATTTATGATACGGATATTATTATCTATCGCTATGCGGACGCTTTGCTTATGATGGCCGAAGTGGCAAACGGATTAGGTGAATCATGCAGTACTTATGTTAATGATGTACGTAAGCGTGCTTATGGCGACGACTATGCCGGGCACGAATACGCTGACGGTAGTTTTGAAGCAAACGAATTGGCTATATTGCACGAACGCGATAAGGAATTTGTCTGGGAAGGTAAACGTTGGTTTGATGTTGTACGTATGCAGGATGCTTCTCATAATTCGTTGGTGTTTTCGGCAGCAGCCAATTATCCGTCTACTTCTCCTTTGATTAGTACGAGTGAAAAGCATAAACTTTTATGGCCATTGGATATTAGCACGATGAATATCAATCCATTACTGGAACAAACTCCGGGATATGACACTTATAAAAAGCAGCCGGAATAAAAGTTAGTACATTGTGATAAAAAGCGGGATAGGGACTAATTTATCTATCTCGCTTTTTATCTTTTTCTTCCTTTTAAAGAAAGAAATGGCACACTAATGCTAGTTTATTAATATTCTTGTATATAATAAAATATTTAATTATTTGCTGGTAATATGATAAATTTATATCTTTGTGCCCAAACAATTAATAATACCATGAAAAGAAACCTACTTTTATTATTATCTATCCTTTTTTTATCTGTCTGTGGGACTTTGCAGGCTGTTGCATCGGATACTGTATTTGTGCGTGAAACTCAGATTCCAATTTTGATTGAACGACAGGATAACGTGTTGTTTATGTTGCGTTTGAATGCAAAAGAGAGTCGTAGTTTGGATGAAGTAGTTTTGAATTTTGGCAAAGATGTGAATATGGCGGATATACAGTCCGTTAAGTTATATTATAGTGGTACGGAGGCCAGACAAAACTATGGTAAGAAATTTTTTACTCCCGTATCTTATATTTCCAGCCATACGCCGGGGAAGACATTGGCTGCGAATCCTTCTTATTCGATTAATAAATCACAGGTAAATAATCCCGGGCGGAAAGTGATACTGAATGCTAATCAGAAACTTTTTCCCGGAATCAATTATTTCTGGATCAGTCTGCAAATGAAACCGGGCGCCTCTTTGCTGGATAAAGTGTCAGCTAAGATTGTTACTGTTAAGGTTGATAATAAAGAAGCACTTATGCATACGGTTTCGCCGGAGAATATAGCTCATAGGGTAGGAGTAGGGGTACGCCATGCCGGTGACGATGGTTCGGCTGCCTTCCGTATTCCGGGATTGGCAACTACTAATAAAGGAACATTGCTGGGAGTTTATGATGTACGTTATAATAGCAGTGTTGATTTGCAGGAACATGTGGACGTCGGTTTGAGCCGTAGTGTAGACGGTGGTAAAACATGGGAGAAGATGCGTTTACCTTTAGCTTTTGGTGAAACTGGCGGTTTGCCTGCTGCGCAGAACGGTGTTGGCGACCCTTCGATCTTAGTGGATACCAAGACCAACACAACATGGGTGGTGGCGGCTTGGACACATGGAATGGGTAATCAGCGTGCTTGGTGGAGTTCTTATCCGGGAATGGATATGAATCATACGGCCCAGTTGGTATTGTCAAAGAGTACGGACGATGGTAAAACGTGGTCGGAGCCTATTAATATAACAGATCAGGTGAAAGATCCATCCTGGTATTTCCTTTTGCAAGGACCGGGACGAGGTATCACCATGCAAGACGGCACATTGGTATTCCCGATTCAGTTTATCGATTCTACCCGTGTTCCGAATGCGGGAATTATGTATAGCAAAGACCGTGGCGAAACATGGAAAATCCATAACTATGCGCGCACCAATACAACAGAAGCTCAGGTAGCGGAAGTGGAGCCTGGCGTACTGATGTTAAATATGAGAGATAACCGTGGAGGCAGTCGTGCTGTCGCTACTACCAAGGATCTCGGTAAGACTTGGACAGAACATCCTTCTTCCCGTAAAGCTTTACAGGAACCGGTGTGTATGGCAAGTTTAATCAGCGTGAAAGCGGCAGACAACACATTAAATAAGGATATTCTTTTATTCTCCAATCCGAATACGGTAAAAGGTCGTCATCATATCACGATCAAGGCCAGTCTGGATGGAGGTATCACGTGGCTACCCGAACATCAAGTGATGCTGGATGAAGGTGACGGTTGGGGATATTCTTGTTTGACAATGATTGATAAAGAGACAGTCGGCATATTATATGAAAGCAGTGTTGCTCATATGACTTTTCAGGCAATCCGGCTGAGAGATATAATACAATAGGAATTATCATACGACCTGTAATCATGAAAAACAGACTCATATTATTTATATATATTATAATTAACTTATGCACAATTTCAGTGGTAAAAGCAGGTGATTATCACCTGCTCCCCCAGCCGCAAAAGTTTACCCCCTCTCATTTAAACTTTCAGGTGAATAAGGTACAGCTTTCCACTCCTGTGCTTCAACAGGAGTGGGAAACTCTTATCTCCGAAATGGGAGGAACCGTCTCCCCCAAGGCAACCGGTACTATTGAAGTTAAATTACTGCCGACCCCCCCCGAAATCCCGATGAACCAGGATGAAGCCTACCGACTGAGCATCACAAAGAAGCGGATAATTGTTGAGGCTGTAACCGAACGCGGTGTTTATTGGGCTATGCAAACTTTAAGGCAGCTGGCAGAAAAAAGGAATTCAAAAACGCATATTCAAGGAGCTGAGATCATCGACTGGCCTGCTTTCCGGGTTCGCGGATTTATGCAGGATGTTGGAAGAAGCTACATTTCACTGGATGAACTTAAGCGTGAAATCGCCGCGCTTGCCAAATTCAAAATCAATGTTTTTCACTGGCATTTGACCGAGAATCAATCCTGGCGTCTGGAAAGTAAGATTTTTCCGATGCTGAACGATAGTGCGAATACCACCCGCATGCCCGGCAAATATTATACGTTGGAAGAAGCCAAGGAGTTGGTTGCATTCTGTAAAGCACATCACATGACGCTGATTCCCGAAATAGATATGCCCGGACATAGCGCTGCATTTATACGTACTTTCCGCCATGATATGCAAAGTCCTGAAGGGATGAAAATTTTGAAATTGTTGATGGATGAAGTCTGTGAAACGTTTGATGTGCCTTATTTGCATATCGGTACGGATGAAGTGCAGTTTACCAATCCCCGTTTTGTGCCGGAAATGGTGTCCTATGTACGTTCCAAAGGTAAGAAAGTAATTTCATGGAATCCGGGTTGGCACTACAAACCCGGGGAGATTGACATGACTCAACTTTGGAGTTATCGTGGAAAGGCGCAGAAAGGGATTCCCGCCATTGACTCACGTTTTCATTATCTGAATCATTTTGACACCTTTGGTGATATCATAGCATTGTACAATAGTCGTATTTATAATAAGGAACAAGGAAGCGAAGATTTGGCAGGGACAATCCTGGCTATCTGGAATGACAGGTTAGTCAGTACCGAGTGGGGGATGATTATCGAAAATAATTTCTATCCTAATATGCTGGCTATGGCGGAACGTGCCTGGAAAGGTGGTGGGACGGAATATTTCGATAAGAACGGAACAATACTTCCAACCGACGAGCATTCGGAACTATTCAGAAGTTTTGCCGATTTTGAACGTCGTTTGTTGTGGCATAAAGAACATACTTTTGACGGTTATCCGTTTGCGTATGTCCGCCAGACAAATGTGAAATGGAATATTACAGATGCTTTCCCGAACGAAGGAAATCTGGCAAAGGCTTTTCCTCCGGAAGAAACTTTGCAGGATAGTTACAGCTATGGAGGAAAAACATACAATGTGCGTCCTGCTATTGGTGCCGGAATCTATTTACGCCACGTGTGGGGGACGCTTATTCCCGGATTTTATAAAGAACCGAAAGAAAACCATACGGCCTACGCCTACACCTATGTCTATTCGCCGAAAGAACAAAACGTTGGTTTGTGGGCTGAATTTCAGAATTACGGACGCTCCGAAGCCGATCTTCCTCCTCTGCCGGGAAAATGGGATTATAAGGAAAGCCGTATCTGGATAAATGAACAGGAAATATTACCGCCTGTCTGGACAGCTACTCACCGCACCAAAAGCAATGAAATAGCTTTGGGCAACGAAAATTGTGTGGCACGCCCGCCTTTGGAAGTTCATCTGCAAAAAGGCTGGAATAAAGTACTTTTGAAATTACCGGTAGGGAAGTTTGTTAGCCCGGAAGTCCGGCTAGTAAAATGGATGTTTACTACTGTCTTTGTTACTCTTGACGGACAGAAAGCGGTAGAAGGACTCATTTACTCACCAAATAAAACACTAGAGTGACATATCGATTATAGAGAGAGAACTATTTATAAATATGCTATGAGCAGATTTGAATATGTTATAATGAAACTCAGATATGCTATAATGAAAAACGGATATGCTAATGAGTAAATAAAAAGAATAGTCATGAAAAAGATCTTTTTTTTAGTGGTCATATTGACCCTGTCTTTGTTATGCCGCGCACAAGAACGCAAATATTCTACGTTTTACTACCAGCGTGCTACATTGTTTGAAGAACTGCCTGTTACTTCCAGTGACATTATTTTTCTGGGAAACAGTATCACAAACGGTGCCGAATGGGCGGAACTGTTCAAGAACAAACATGTCAAAAACCGTGGAATCAGCGGCGACATTTGTATGGGAGTATATGACCGTCTTGATGCTATCCTGAAGGGAAAGCCCGCTAAAATATTTCTTTTGATTGGTATTAATGATGTGAGTAGGGGAACTCCCGCCGATACTATTGTATCCCGTATTGAGATGATTGTCAGGAAGATAAAGGCAGATTCGCCTAAAACAAAGCTATATCTGCAAAGTGTTCTTCCGGTCACCGACCATTACAATATGTTCAAGGGACATACTTCCCGTTGGCAGGTTATCCCTGAAATCAATAAAGGGTTAGTCGGCTTGGCAGAAAAAGAAGGAGCGACCTATATAGATTTGTACTCCCATTTTATAGACAAACAAACCGGAAAGATGAACACTACCTATACAAATGATGGTTTGCATCTTCTGGGGAAAGGTTACTTGAAATGGGTAGAGATTGTGAAACCTTACATTGGGAAGAAATAAATGAAAAAGATTTTACTATTATTCGTCTGTCTGTTCGTTTGTTGGGTGTTGTCTGCCCAGCAACGGATAAAGGTTGCATGTGTAGGAAACAGTATTACCTATGGTACAGGATTATCTGACCGTGCAACACAATCTTATCCTGTGAAGTTGCAAAAGCTGCTGGGAGAACGTTATGAAGTCGAGAACTTCGGGAAACCTGGCGCTACCCTGCTTAATCAGGGACATCGCCCTTATACCCGACAGGAAGAATATCGGAAAGCATTGGATTTTGCAGGAGATATTGTTGTCATTCATTTGGGTATCAATGATACCGACCCTCGCAATTGGCCTAACTACCGTGATTTTTTTGTGAAAGATTATTTGAAGCTGATTGATACATTCCGTGAGGCCAATCCCGCTGTACGGATTATCATTGCACGAATGACTCCGATTGCCGACCGCCATACCCGTTTTTTGTCGGGAACCCGTGATTGGCATGGAGAGATACAAACGGCTATTGAAACGGTGGCACGCTATGCCGGGGTACAGTTAATCGATTTCCACGAACCGCTTTATCCATATCCTTATCTTTTGCCGGACGCTGTTCATCCTGCTGCTGAAGGGGCTGCGATAATGGCGAGAACAGTTTACTCGGCTATCACCGGAGATTATGGAGGCTTGAAATTATCTCCGCTTTATACGGATAATATGATTCTTCAGCGCGATACTCCTTTGAAGGTTCATGGGAGAGCCAATGCAGGAGAGCAAGTAACAGTTTGCATAGACCGCCAGCGGTGGATTACAAAGGCTGCACCGGACGGTAAATGGTCCGTGAAATTATCACCGTTGAAAGCGGGAGGACCTTATACGCTAACAATTTCTACCCCTCATAGAATCTTGAAATATACAAATGTTTTGATAGGAGAGGTTTGGTTATGCTCCGGTCAGTCGAATATGGAATTTATGTTACGGCAGACTATTACCGGCAAAAAAGACATTCCTCAAGCTGCCGACGAACAGTTACGTTTGTATGACATGAAAGCGCGCTGGCGCACGGACGCAGTGCAATGGGACGCTTCCGTTCTCGATTCCTTGAATCATCTTCAATATTATAAGGAGACCGAATGGGAAATTTGTACTCCTGCCAATGCTGCCCATTTCTCTGCAATCGCTTATTATTTCGGTCAGATGTTGCGGGATAGCTTGAAGGTTCCGGTGGGGTTGATCTGTAATGCTATCGGCGGTTCACCCACCGAATCATGGATTGACCGGAATACGTTGGAATATCAATTCCCGGCTATATTAAAAGATTGGACGCGTAATGACTTTATACAGGACTGGGTACGTGGAAGAGCTGCATTGAATGTTAAACTCTCGAAGGAGAAGTTTCAGCGCCACCCTTATGAACCTTGTTATTTATACGAGTCCGGTATTCGGCCGTTGGAGCAATATCCCGTCAGAGGTGTGATCTGGTATCAGGGGGAATCAAACGCTCATAATTGCGAAGCTCATGAGAAGCTCTTTAAACTCTTAGTCGGTAGTTGGCGTAAGAACTGGAAGAATGAGGATTTGCCATTCTATTATGTACAGCTTTCCAGTATAGCTCGTCCTTCGTGGCCGTGGTTCCGTGACAGCCAGCGTAGAATGATGGCTGAAATTCCGAATACCGGTATGGCAGTATCAAGTGATTATGGTGATTCGTTGGATGTACATCCTAGAAATAAAAAACCGGTTGGAGAACGCTTGGCTCGCTGGGCATTGAATAAAACTTATGGAATGCATGATGTGTTGCCTTCCGGACCTTTATTTTGTCGGGCCGATTTTTGTGAAGATGTCGTATATGTTACTTTTGATTACGGCAAGGGGTTGAAGAGTTCGGACGGTGGTCCTTTGCGTACGTTTGAAGTTGCCGAGACAGACGGCGTTTATTATCCCGCAGTTGCCGAAATAATAAACGGTCAGATAAAAGTATATAGCGAACAAGTGAAACGTCCGCGATATATCCGTTATGGCTGGCAACCTTTCACACGTGCAAATTTGGTGAATGAGGCAGGTTTGCCCGCGTCAACTTTTCGTGCGGAAGCGCCCGAATCTTTTGTTGCCGATCTCCATTTACAAAGAATGGAGGGATTTCCTAAGTCGGAGAAAGGACTTAAATCAGGAGTCTCTGCCTGTTATGCAGGAATGCTGAATGGGAAACTGCTGTTGGCAGGAGGTTGTAATTTTCCCGGAATCCCCGCCGGTAAAGGAGGAAAAAAGAAATACTATCAGGGGATTTATGTAGCAGAGATGAATCCAGATACAGTGTTTGTCTGGAATAAAGTTGGAGAACTTCCCGTTTCTGCCGCTTATGGCGTTTCTGTATCCTGTTCGGATGGAATCATCTGTATAGGAGGAACTGACGGTCAGGATGCACTAACTTCTGTTTATAAAATCCGCTGGGATGAGAAAAGCGAAAAGAATGGGAAAAATAAGAAGAAAGGAAAAGTCGTCATCGAAACATTACCGGCTTTACCTTATGCTCTGGATAATATGTGTGGGACGCTAATTGGGGAACAACTATTCATAGCCGGAGGAAATAGAAACGGAAAGCCATCCAATTCCTTCCTCCGACTCGATTTAACTAATCTTTCTGTAGGCTGGCATGAGTTACCGGAATATCCCGGAGATGCACGTACACAAGCCGTTTGTGCCGGCCAGCGTAGGGGAGACGACTACCGTTTCTATTTATGGGGAGGATTTGCTCCTTCTACGGAAGGAAAACCGGCAACACTTTCCACAAGTGGTTACTGTTATTCTTCCGTATCTCGGCAATGGATGCCTGTAGCTACTCCGAAAGGAAGTGACGGAGAGGTTGTATCTTTAGGGGGGGGAGCTGCCGTTGCATTAAATGATAGCTTGGTATTATGTACAGGTGGAGTAAACAAAGACATATTTCTAGCGGCTCTACGGTGTCCTGAAAAAGATTACCTCCTTCATCCGGTAGAATGGTATAAGTTTAATGACCGTATATTGGTCTATAATATCAATCTGGACATCTGGCAGGAAGTTGCCCGTACATCGCTGGTAGCGCGTGCCGGAGCTGCGTTAGTGGGGTGGGATAAAACATATTATAATATTAATGGAGAATTGAAGCCCGGTGTCCGTACTCCGGAAATTATAAAAATAACGGTCGAATAATGGGGGAAAATTGACAAAAAAGTAATATCTTTGACTCCGTTAATATCTAATACCCCCACTATGATATTGAATTTGACAGGAAAAAAGGCTCAGATAGCATGCGGACTACTATGTTGTTGCAGCATGGCGTATGCACAGAGTAATGACAATTCAGAAGTTGTACTTCTACACACAGGCTGGGAATTTTCTCAAGCAGGAACAGAACTATGGCGAACGGCAGAAGTGCCCGGTACAGTACATCAGGACCTTATTCACCACAAATTACTTCCTTCTCCTTTTTATGGAATGAATGAACAGAAGATTCAATGGGTGGAAAACGAAGATTGGGAATACCGCACTTCTTTTACCGTTACAATGGAACAATTGGAGCGGGATGATGCCCAGCTCATCTTTGAAGGTCTTGATACCTATGCAGATGTTTATCTCAACGGTTCCTTACTGTTAAAGTCCGATAATATGTTTGTCGGTTATTCGTTACCTGTAAAGCCACAACTTCGTCTAGGGGAAAACTTACTCCATATATATTTCCATTCACCTATCCGGCAAACTCTTCCTCAATATGCCTCCAACGGATTCAACTATCCGGCGGATAATGACCACCATGAGAAACATCTGAGTGTGTTCTCCCGTAAAGCTCCTTACAGTTACGGTTGGGATTGGGGAATCCGTATGGTAACTAGTGGTATTTGGCGTCCGGTAAAAATCCGTTTTTATGACGCCGCTTCCATTAATGATTATCATATCAAGCAACTGTCGCTGACAGAACACTCTGCCGAACTATCTAATGAACTGGAAATAAACAATATACTTCCTCAATCGATTCAAGCAGAAATACGGATTAATTATTCATTTGAAAAAGGAGAAGAAACTGTAATTAGCCGTTCTGTCACTTTGCAACCCGGACTCAACTCTATCCATATCCCTTCCGAAGTCCTGTCTCCGGTACGCTGGATGCCGAATGGTTGGGGCAAACCGGCTTTGTATGATTTCTCTGCTCAAGTTGTCTTTGACGGTAAAGTGGTAGCCGAGCAATCCCACCGTATCGGTTTACGTACCGTCCGGTTGGTGAACGAGAAAGATGCGGACGGAGAATCTTTCTATTTTGAAGTGAATGGCATTCCTATGTTCGCCAAAGGTGCCAACTATATACCACAGGACGCTCTATTGCCCTCTGTGACTACCGAACGCTATCAGACATTGTTCCGTGATATCAAAGAGGCCAACATGAATGTAGTCCGTATATGGGGTGGAGGAACGTATGAAGACGATCGTTTCTATGATTTGGCGGATGAAAACGGCATCTTGGTTTGGCAGGACTTTATGTTCGCTTGTACCCCTTATCCGTCTGACCCTACATTCTTGAAGCGGGTAGAGGAGGAAGCTTGCTACAACATCCGCCGTCTTCGCAACCACCCTTCGCTGGCTATGTGGTGTGGCAACAATGAGATATTGGAAGCCTTGAAATATTGGGGGTATCAGAAAAAATACACTCCGGAAATCTATCAGGAAATGATGTCCGGTTACGACAAACTCTTCCGTGAACTACTTCCCGCCAAGGTGAAAGAACTCGATGCTGACCGCTTTTATATCCATAGCTCCCCTTATCTAGCCAACTGGGGACGTCCCGAATCATGGGGAATAGGCGATAGCCATAATTGGGGTGTTTGGTACGGACAGAAACCTTTTGAATCATTGGATACCGACTTGCCACGTTTCATGAGCGAATTTGGTTTCCAATCCTTCCCTGAGATGAAAACTATTGCTACATTCGCAGCTCCTGGAGATTATCAAATCGAATCGGAAGTGATGAATGCCCACCAAAAGAGTAGTATTGGCAATGCTTTGATCCGTACTTACATGGAACGTGACTATATCGTACCTGAGAAATTTGAGGACTTTGTATACGTCGGACTGGTTTTGCAAGGCCAGGGAATGCGTCATGGCTTGGAAGCTCACCGTCGTAACCGTCCTTATTGCATGGGTACTCTATACTGGCAGTTGAACGATAGCTGGCCCGTCGTTTCATGGTCGAGTATCGACTATTATGGTAACTGGAAAGCTTTGCATTATCAGGCGAAACGTGCTTTTGCTCCTATTCATATCAACCCTATTCAGCGGAATGACAGCTTATGTGTCTACCTTCTTTCCGATCGCCTTGATACGTTGGAGAAAATGACATTAGAAATGAAAGTCATAGACTTTGAGGGAAAAAAGATCAGTAAACCGATGCTCTTGAAATCTTTGTCGGTTCCTGCAAATACCTCTCAATGTGTATATCGGACAAAACTTGACGCCTTACTGTCTTCGACAAAACGCCCGCTTTCGGAAGAACTCCTCCACTGCTTCATGCTGCTTACCTTGAAAGACAAATCCGGACATGTGGTAGATGAAACGGTTTATTTCTTTGCAAAGACCAAAGACCTACTTTTGCCCGAAACGACTATTTCCTATAAAATGAAGCAGACAGATGGCGAATGCGAACTGACACTTCTTTCTCCTGTTTTGGCAAAAGACGTCTTTATCGAAGTACCATTACAGGGTGCCCGTTTTAGTGACAACTTTTTCGATCTTCTGCCCGGAGAACGTAAAACGATTCTCATTACTTCTCCTCAAATAAAGAAAGGGGAGGAACTGCCTCTGACTGTGAAGCATATTCGTGAGACCTATAATTAAATAATTCTATTAATAACTTAACACCTAATTTTTTAGTTTATGAAACAACTCTTAAAATTAACGGGATGTCTGGCGGTAGCAGGGCTTTTTGCCTCTTGTCAATCGGCTCAGCAAGAAGCTGATTACCAGATTATTCCCATGCCTCAGGAAATTGTAACAGCCTCGGGAAACCCCTTCATTCTGAAGAGTAGTGTGAAGATTCTCTATCCGGAAGGTAATGAGAATATGCAACGTAACGCGAAATTTCTGGCAGACTACTTGAAAACAGCTACCGGAAAAGATTTTGTTATCGAAGCCGGAACAGAAGGAGAGAATGCAATTGTATTGGCACTTGGGACAGAATCCGAAAATCCGGAATCTTACCAATTGAAAGTTACCGGTGACGGAATTACAATCACTGCTCCTACAGAGGCCGGAGTATTTTACGGAATTCAATCATTGCGTAAGTCATTGCCTGTCGCAATAGGTGCGGAGATTGCTTTGCCTGCAGTAGAGATAAAGGATGCTCCCCGTTTCGCTTATCGTGGCGCACATTTTGATACGAGTCGTCATTTCTTTACTGTAGATGAAGTGAAGACTTATATTGATATGATGGCTTTGCATAATATGAATCGTTTCCATTGGCATATTACTGAAGACCAAGGTTGGCGTCTGGAAATCAAGAAATACCCGAAACTGACGGAAATAGGTTCTAAGAGAACGGAAACAGTTATCGGACGTAACTCCGGTGAATATGACGGCAAACCTTATGGTGGTTTCTATACGCAGGAAGAGGCTAAGGAAATAGTAGCGTATGCTGCCGAACGTTATATCACAGTTATTCCCGAAATCGATCTTCCGGGACACATGCAAGCTGCCCTTGCCGCTTATCCCGAATTGGGATGTACCGGTGGCCCGTACGAAGTATGGAGACAATGGGGTGTATCTGAAGATGTGCTTTGTGCCGGAAACGATCAAGTCTTGAAATTCCTCGAAGATGTATATAGCGAATTGATTGAAATCTTCCCTTCAGAATATATTCATGTAGGTGGTGACGAATGTCCGAAAGTACGTTGGGAAAAATGTCCGAAATGTCAGGCACGTATCAAGGCGCTGGGCTTGAAATCGGATGATAAGCATAGCAAGGAAGAACGTCTGCAGAGCTTCGTAATCAACCATATCGAAAAATTCCTCAACGACCACGGACGTCAGATCATCGGTTGGGATGAAATCCTCGAAGGCGGACTTGCTCCTAACGCTACTGTTATGTCATGGCGTGGTGAAAAGGGTGGTATCGAAGCAGCCAAGCAGAAACACGATGTCATCATGACACCGAACACATACCTGTATTTCGACTATTACCAAGCTAAAGACGTAGATAACGAACCATTTGGTATCGGTGGTTCCCTGCCGTTGGAAAGAGTGTACAGCTACGAACCGATGCCGGCTTCTCTGACTCCGGAAGAACAGAAATATATCAAGGGTGTGCAAGCCAACCTCTGGACAGAATACATCGCTACTTTCCCTCACGCGCAGTACATGGTATTGCCTCGTTGGGCTGCATTGTGTGAAATTCAGTGGTCCAGCCCTGAAAAGAAAAACTATGCCGACTTCCTGTCTCGTCTTCCTCAACTGATTAAGTGGTATGATGCCGAAGGATACAACTACGCTAAACACGCGTTCGGCGTACAAGCCGAGTTTGAACCGAATCCGGCAGAAGGAACGATGGACGTTACTTTGTCTACTATCGACAATGCCCCTGTCCACTACACTTTGGACGGCACAGAACCCATTACTGCTTCTCCCGTTTACGAAGGAGTGTTGAAAATTAAAGAAAATGCCACTCTGTCCGCCAAAGCCATTCGTCCTACCGGCGAGAGCCAGACATTGACAGAGAAGATTGACTTCAGCAAATCCAGCATGAAGCCGATTGTAGCCAATCAACCAATCAATGAACAATACCTCTTCAAAGGAGCTTCCACGTTAAACGATGGTTTGAAAGGAAATAGCAGTTATCGGTCAGGCCGCTGGATCGCCTTCAACGGAAACGACATGGACATGACGATCGACCTTCAGCAACCTACTGAAATTTCGAGTGTGGCCATCTCTGTCAATATTGCAAAGGGCGACTGGGTGTTTGACGCCAGAAACCTGTCCGTAGAAGTTTCAGACGATGGAAAGACTTTCAAAAAGATTGCTTCCGAAGAATATCCGGAGATGAAAGAGACAGACAAAGACGGAATCGTTGAGCACAAACTAACCTTTGCTCCTGTGACCACCCAATACGTGAGAGTCATTGCTTCACCGGAGAAATCACTTCCGGCATGGCATGGAGGAAAAGGTAAAAAGGCATTTTTATTTGTAGACGAAATCAAAATTGATTAATGAATATAAGAAAAGAATACCCTAAAGTTTGTCTTTTCTTATGGATATTGGGGATGTGCTTCCATGCACATCCCATTCTGGCACAGTCCGTCATACCTGTCCCATTAAAAATGGAGCAGGGGACGGGCTCTTTTTTACTGTCAGAAAAGACTAAACTTTATACAAACCTGCAAGGTGGAGAAGCGGAACTCTGGGAGAATTACCTGAAAGCATTACCTGTTCAGCTGAAAGAAGCGAGAATGAAAGACAGGAAACAGATGCTTTTCTTATTGATAACCCCCAAGACCCCCCAATTGCCATCACCGGAAAGCTATACACTCTCCGTCACCTCTCAACGAATCGAGATCCGGGCAACTTCGGGAGCCGGATTATTCTATGGAATGCAAACCCTGTTACAGCTGATGCAACCGGCAAGCACAGGCAGCTATTCCGTACCCTCTGTCGAGATAGAAGACACCCCTCGTTTTGCTTATCGCGGACTGATGCTGGACGTATCCCGTCATTTCTCTACCAAAGAGTTTATAA
>ENA-OOZQ01000659-OOZQ01000659.1-human-gut-metagenome-genome-assembly--contig:-NODE-659-length-26373-cov-4.664792_pt1 | contig 26373 bp, 18 predicted proteins | sample MGYA00241188_ERZ501399 | MGnify/ENA primary metagenome ERZ501399 (study PRJEB25962, sample SAMEA2042658) | human gut metagenome | biome: human gut; feature: human-associated habitat; material: faeces... | reverse complement strand
CCGCTATGGATACGGTTACCGAAGCGAAAATGGCAATTGCCATTGCACGTGAAGGTGGTATCGGTGTTATCCATAAGAATATGTCTATCGAAGAACAGGCACGTCAGGTAGCCATCGTGAAGCGTGCTGAAAACGGTATGATTTATGATCCTGTAACCATTAAGAGAGGTTCTACTGTAGGCGATGCATTGGCATTGATGGCGGAATACAGAATTGGTGGTATACCGGTAGTGGATGATGAGAGATATTTGGTGGGAATTGTAACAAACCGTGACCTTCGTTTCGTAAGAGATATGAATAAGCATATCGACGAAGTGATGACAAAAGAAAATATTATCACTACTAATCCGACCACTGATATGGAGGCTGTTTCTCAAATCTTGCAAGAACACAGGATTGAGAAGTTGCCGGTTGTAGATAAGGAAGGTAAGCTGGTAGGCCTCATTACTTATAAAGATATAACGAAAGCTAAGGATAAACCGATGGCTTGTAAAGACTCGAAAGGTCGTTTGCGTGTCGCCGCCGGTGTAGGTGTAACGGCTGATACTCTCGACCGTATGCAGGCTTTGGTGGATGCCGGTGCTGATGCGATTGTCATCGACACGGCTCACGGACATTCTATCTATGTAATAGAAAAATTGAAGGAAGCTAAGAAGCGTTTCCCGAACATTGATATTGTGGTAGGTAACATTGCTACCGGAGAAGCTGCTAAAGCATTGGTGGAAGCCGGCGCTGATGGAGTGAAAGTTGGTATCGGACCAGGTTCTATCTGTACCACTCGTGTTGTGGCAGGTGTGGGAGTTCCTCAGTTGTCTGCTGTATATGATGTGGCTAAGGCGTTGAAGGGGACAGGTGTTCCTTTGATTGCTGACGGTGGTTTGCGCTACTCGGGTGATGTTGTGAAAGCTTTGGCTGCCGGAGGATATAGCGTAATGATCGGTTCGCTGGTTGCCGGAACGGAAGAGTCTCCCGGTGATACAATTATCTTCAATGGACGTAAGTTCAAATCTTATCGTGGTATGGGTTCACTGGAAGCAATGGAGAATGGTTCAAAAGACCGTTATTTCCAGAGTGGTACCAATGACGTTAAGAAATTGGTGCCGGAAGGTATCGCTGCCCGTGTACCTTATAAGGGAACTTTATACGAAGTGATCTTCCAGTTGGTAGGCGGTTTGCGTGCCGGTATGGGGTATTGTGGTGCAGGTAGTATAGAGCAGTTGCACGATGCCAAGTTCACCCGCATCACTAATGCAGGCGTGCTTGAAAGCCACCCGCACGATGTGGCAATTACAAGCGAGGCTCCGAATTACAGTCGTCCCGAATAAAATATAGGCAATTTATATAGAAATACCCGGGGAGTAACAAATACTTTTCCGGGTATTTTTCGTTTAAAGAAAAGGCATCATCTGTTTGGTGCTGAGGCAATATAAAAGATGTTTCCCCGTTATTACATTGTTCTTTTCTAAGATAATAGTTATGATAAGAAGTGGATTGACAATAATTCTCCTTTGCCTGGGATTGGCAGTTTTTGCTCAGCAAGATCCGGTGCTGATGCGTATTAACGGGAAAGAAATTCTCCGTTCGGAGTTCGAATATATCTATAATAAGAATAATGCCCTTGCTGGTATCGAACAGAAAACATTGAGTGAATATGTTGATTTGTTTGTGAATTTTAAGCTGAAAGTCGCTGCAGCCGAAGCTGCCGGATTAGATACTACCCGGGCTTTTCGTGAAGAACTGGAGGGCTACCGTCGCCAGTTGGCAAAAGCTTATTTGACGGATGAGTCTGTATCAGAGCTTGCAGCCCGTCAGGTATATGATAAAATGAAAGCTAACAATCGTGCCGGACAGATACGGGTAAGTCATATCTTTAAGTCTCTTCCCCAAACTGTTACCAGTCATGTGCTGCGTTCTGCAGAAGCTCGGATGGATTCTCTTTATGCCGCATTGCAGAATGGGCAGGCGGACTTTGATGAGTGTGTACGTAATTTCTCTGATGAAAAAAAATCTTTTTGGGTAAGTTGGTTACAGATGCCTGTTGAGTTTGAAGATGTTGTATTTGCATTAAAGCAAGGAGAGATATCCCGACCTTTTTTTACACCGCAAGGCATTCATATTGTCAAGGCGATTGAACGGAAAGAAATCCTGCCCTTTGAAAAAGTGAAGGATGAAATCATGCGTCGTCAGAGCCGGCGTTACGGAATGGACAGAGGGACGGAAGCTTTGGTGGAAAAACTGAAAAAGGAATATCAATATACGGCAGATAAGACTGGAGTGGATGAACTACTGTCAAAAGGGCAGACAGATAAGAGACTGTTTACACTTGACGGCAGGGAATATACAGGAAAGATGTTTGCCGCTTTTGCAGCTTCCCACCCTCAGGGTGTGCAACGCCAGCTGAAAGGATTTATCATGAAGTCCGTACTGGATTATGAGTATAGTCGCCTGGAAGATAAATATCCGGAATTCCGTATGCTCATGCAAGAGTATCGGAATGGAATGTTGCTGTTTGAAATCAGTAACCGGGAGATTTGGGAACGTGTACCCTCAGATGAGGTCGGACTGGCGGCCTATTTTGAAAAGCATCATTCGGATTATCATTGGAAAGTCCCCCGTTATAAAGGAATTGTATTACATACTACAACGAAAAAGCTTGGAAAGCAAGCTCGCAAATTCCTGAAATCTTTGCCGGAAGAGGAGTGGCAGAATGCCATCCGGCTGACGTTTAATGCAAAGACGCGGCAAGTGCAGGCGGAACAAGGTTTATTTGCTCCCGGAGATAATGCCTATGTAGATGAAGAAATCTTCAAAAAGGGGAAAACTGAACCTATGACGTCATTTCCTTTTACCACTTTTCTGGGTGAAAAGGTGAAGGGGCCGGAGACTTATCAAGAGGTGCGTGGACTGCTTGTAGGCGATTATCAGAACTATTTGGAGGAGCGTTGGATTGCACAATTACGGAGCACCGCTAAGGTTGAAATAAACCAAGAGGTTTTAAAAACCGTTAATAAGCACTGATGCAACCGATTAAACCGTTATCTTCGTACCTTGAAATAAAGTAAATATCAATCGGTAATGCGAATATTTTTCCTGGGACTCCTCTCCATCCTTTTGTGTGTGGCCTGTAGCGAGCAACACGACCATAAAGGGAAGACACCACTGGTGGAATTGGACGGCAATTTCCTTTACCGGGAAGACCTGCAATCTGCGCTTCCGGCGAGATTGTCGAAAGATGATAGTTTACTGTTCGCAGAACATTACATCCGCAATTGGGTGGAAGATGTCTTATTATATGAGAAAGCGCAGAGTAATATTCCCGATAACGGGGAGATTGAGAAACTTGTGGAGAATTATCGCAAGGCGCTGATTATGCACACCTATCAGCAGGCATTGATTCACCAAAGACTCTCGAATGAAATTTCAGAGGGAGAGTTGGCGGACTATTATGAAAAGAATAAAGAGCTTTTTAGGTTGGAACGGCCGCTGATGCAGGGGTTGTTCATCAAAGTCCCCCTCACCGCACCACAACTAAACAATGTACGTCGTTGGTATAAAGCAGCTACGCAAGATGCAGTAGAACATCTGGAAAAGTATAGCTTGCAGAATGCTGTGAAGTACGAGTACTTTTATGATAAATGGGTACCGATGGCAGATGTGCTTGATCTGATACCGTTGAAAGTACCCGAAGTAGAAGATTATGTGAATAAGAACCGTCATATCGAATTGAAAGATACGGCGTTTTATTATTTCCTGAATGTGAGCGATTTTCGTTCGGTGGGCGAGCAGGAACCTTATGAGTTTGCACGCCCTAAAGTGAAAGATATGATGCTGAACCTGAAACAAGTGGAGTTTATGAAAAAGGTGAAGGATGACTTGTATCAGCAGGCAGTGAAGAAGAATGAGATTAAATATAATTAGTTTAGATACACAGAATGAAAAATTTTATGAACTTTAAGTTTGTAGTTTTATGTGCCTTGGCGCTGATGACCGGTTCTGCCGTTTATGGACAAGACAACGTGATTGACGAAGTAGTTTGGGTAGTGGGCGACGAGGCTATATTGAAGTCTGAAGTAGAAGAAGCTCGGATGAGCGCTCTGTACGAAGGACGTAAATTTGATGGTGATCCCTACTGTGTGATTCCTGAAGAAATAGCTGTACAGAAGCTGTTTTTGCACCAGGCTGCTCTCGATAGTATTGAAGTTGCTGAAAGTGAGGTGATCCAGCGTGTGGACCAGATGACGAATATGTATATCGCCAATATCGGTTCGCGTGAAAAGATGGAGGAATACTTCAATAAGACATCCAGTCAGATTCGTGAAGCCTTGCGTGAGAATGCCCGTGAAGGATTGAAAGTGCAGAGAATGCAGCAGAAACTGGTAGGAGAGATTAAAATCACTCCGGCAGAGGTGCGCCGCCACTTCAAGGATTTGCCGCAGGACAGTATTCCTTATATCCCTACCCAGGTAGAGGTGCAGATCATCACACAACAACCGAAAATTCCTTTGGAGGAAATTGAAGATGTAAAAAGTCGTCTGCGCGAATATACGGATCGTGTGAATAAGGGAGAAAGCTTCTCTATGTTGGCACGTTTGTACTCCGACGACCGTGGTACAGCTATCAATGGTGGTGAAATGCCATTTACAGGACGCGGTTATCTGGATCCTGCATTTGCCAATGTGGCTTTCAACCTGCAAGACCCCAATAAGGTTTCCAAGATTGTAGAGTCTGAATATGGCTTCCATATTATCCAGTTGATGGAAAAACGTGGTGACCGTATCAAAGTACGCCATATCTTGTTGAAGCCCCACGTACCGGAAGAAGCGCTGATGGCAGGTACTGCCCGTCTGGACTCTATTGCCGATGACATCCGTAACGGTAAGTTTACTTTTGAAGAAGCTGCTTCCGTACTTTCACAGGATAAGGATACACGTAACAATCACGGTCTGTTACCTAACCCTCAAACCAATACGTCAAAGTTTGAGATGCAGGAACTTCCGCCCGAGATTGCTAAAGTGGTGGATAAGATGAAAGTAGGAGAAATCTCCGAGGCATTCACTATGATTCCGCAGAAGACTGGTAAAGAAGAATGTGTAATCGTAAAACTGAAAAGCCGCATCAACGGACACAAAGCAACTATTTCGGAAGACTATCAGAACCTGAAGGAAATTGTATTGGAGAAACGTCGTGACGAGATGCTGGATAAATGGATTCGCGAAAAACAAAAGCATACGTACGTGCGTATCAACGAAAATTGGAAGAACTGTACATTTAAGTATCCGGGTTGGATTAAAGAGTGATCCCGGGTGATACACTAACTTTTTGTATGCAGAAGAAAAATACAAGAAATAATTTTCTGAACAGGCATAGATTCCTTCTCACAGGCCTTCTATGCCTGTTTGGCATCTGTTTGCTGAGTGCCCAGGATAAGCCGAAACAGCCGGAAAAGAAGAAAACCCGGGTTGATTTGCTTTACGCTGAGGAGGCGCAGGCGGATAAAATTCTGCTTCCGGATGTTCAGATTCTGATCCGGTCGGTAAAGTTGCGTCATGACAGTATGTATATGTACTGTGACAGTGCGTTGATTTACGAGAAGACAAATTCGGTGGAAGCTTTCGGTAATGTCCGTATGGAACAGGGGGATACGCTCTTTATTTATGGAGATTATCTGTATTATGACGGTATGTCGCAGTTGGCAATGCTTCGTGAGAATGTCCGCATGATTAACCGGAATACGGTATTGACAACGGATAGTTTAAACTACGACCGTTTGTATAATCTGGGTTATTACTTCGATGGTGGTACACTGACCGATGAAGAGAATGTGCTGACTTCCGAGTGGGGAGAATATAGTCCGGCCACGAAAATATCCGTATTCAACCATGATGTGAAGTTGGTTAATCCGAAATTTGTATTGACTTCGGATACCTTGAAATATAGCACCGATACGAAGATTGCTACGATTCTGGGCCCTTCGGATATTGTGAGTGATAAAAACCACATCTATTCCGAACGAGGTATTTATAATACCACTACAGAGCAGGCTGAACTGCTGGATCGTTCCGTGCTGACCAACGAAGGCAAGAAACTGACGGGTGACAGTATTTTCTATGATCGTGTTTTGGGATATGGTGAAGCATTTGACAATGTGCAGATGAATGATACCATTAACAGGAATATGCTCACAGGTAACTATTGTTTCTACAATGAGATCACGGGAAGTGCACTCGCTACTCAACGTGCAGTTGCTATTGATTATTCACAAGGTGACAGTTTGTTTATGCACGGTGATACACTGCGGTTGATTACCTATCATATAAATACGGACTCCATGTTTCGTGAGATGAGGGTGTATCATAAAGTACGTGCTTATCGTACGGATGTTCAGGCAGTATGCGATTCTTTGGTGTATAATTCTAAAGACTCTTGCATGACTATGTATACTGATCCTATCTTATGGCATGGCTCACAACAATTGTTGGGTGAGGAAATTAAAGTCTATATGAATGACAGTACCATAGACTGGGCGCACATAATCAATCAGGCTTTGGCTGTGGAGCAGAAAGATTCTGTTCACTACAACCAGGTGACGGGCAAGGAGATGAAAGGCTTTTTTGTTGGCGGAGATATGCGTCAGGTGGATGTGAACGGTAATGTGCTGGTTGTCTTCTATCCGATAGACGATAAAGACAGTACCATGATAGGATTGAACTATTCTGAGGGCAGTTTCCTGCGTATGTTGCTGAAAGAAAGGCGTATGGAGCAAGGAGCCTTTATAGGGAAAGCGAATGGTACGCTCTATCCGATGGATCAGATTCCGGCTGACAAATATAAGTTGCCGCCTTTTGTCTGGTTTGACTATATCCGACCGAGAAATAAGGAAGATATATTTGAGTGGAGAGGTAAAAGGGCTGGCGAACAATTGCAGAAATCAGATCGTAAGCCTATAGTTTCACCAAGGAATATGAATATAAAAAGAAATAAATAAGCGCTATGGGAATGTTCACAATGAGAAAGCCTCGTGGCTTTAATCATCCATATATATATGTGGATGAGCGGAAAGAGAAGTTGGCGAAGATGGAAGAAAGCGCCAAACGTGAATTGGGAATGTTGCCTGAGAAGGAGTTTTCGCCGGAAGATATCCGGGGAAAGTTCGTTGAAGGCACTACCCACTTGAAACGACGCAAGGAAAGCGGGCGTAAACCGGTACACCTGGGGGTGATAATGGTGATTATTGCTTTGCTGATATACTTGTGGTATGCCATAAGCACCGGAATCATTTAATTTAATTACGAGTTACAAATTACGAATTATAATGTAGCATCATGGAACCTGTTGTTATTCGTTATTTGTAATTCATAATTCATAATTTGTAATTATCATGAGCGACATAATTCATTTGCTGCCCGATTCGGTTGCCAATCAGATTGCTGCCGGAGAGGTGATTCAGCGTCCGGCGTCCGTCATTAAGGAATTGGTAGAGAATGCGATTGATGCCGAAGCACAAGAAATACACGTATTGGTGACGGATGCAGGGAAAACCTGTATACAGGTGATTGACGATGGTAAAGGCATGTCCGAAACGGATGCGCGCCTTGCTTTCGAACGCCATGCCACCTCTAAGATAAGGCAGGCTGCCGATTTATTTGCCTTGCGCACGATGGGATTCCGTGGAGAGGCGTTGGCTTCTGTTGCTGCGGTGGCGGAAGTAGAACTCAAAACCCGTATGGCGAATGAGGAACTGGGTACACGGATTGTGATAGCCGGCTCTAAAGTCGAAAGTCAGGAAGCCGTTTCGTGTCCTAAAGGAAGTAACTTTTCCATTAAGAACTTATTCTTTAATATACCTGCCCGCCGCAAGTTCCTGAAAGCGAACTCGACGGAATTGAGCAATATCCTTACTGAATTTGAACGCATAGCTCTGGTACATCCCGAAGTGGCTTTCTACTTATATAGTAATGATACCGAATTATTCAACCTGCCTGCGATGCCACTTCGCCAACGCATTCTTGCCGTATTTGGCAAGAAGTTGAACCAGCATCTGCTGTCGGTAGATGTGGATACTACTATGGTGAAGGTATCTGGCTTTGTTGCCAAACCGGAGACGGCGCGTAAGAAAGGAGCTCATCAGTATTTTTTTGTGAACGGGCGTTATATGCGTCATCCATATTTCCATAAAGCGGTGATGGATGCTTATGAACAATTGATTCCGGCAGGCGAACAGATTTCCTATTTCATTTACTTTGATGTGGACCCGGCCAACATTGATGTGAATATACATCCTACCAAAACCGAGATTAAGTTTGAAAACGAGCAGGCAATTTGGCAGATCGTTTCCGCAGCGGTAAAAGAGTCATTGGGTAAATTCAATGCTGTGCCGTCCATTGATTTCGATACGGAAGGTATGCCGGATATTCCCGCATTCGATCAGACTCGTCCGATAGAGCCTCCGAAGGTGCATTATAATTCAGACTTCAATCCGTTCAAGACTTCTTCCGCTTCCTCTTATAGTGGTGGGGGCAGCTATTCCCGGCCGAAAGTGGATTGGGAAGGACTGTATGATGGTCTGGAGAAAGCCAGCAAGATGAATACGCCTATGGAAGAAGAACCTTTTGTAGACGAAACGGACTGGACTTCTGCACCTGCATCGGTAGATATGTCCGAAGAGCGTACTCCGTATGTTCAGGAGATGGAAACTGTATCCTCTCCATCTGCATCGTTGTATACCAACGAACCGGCAGTGGAGAAAGGTGCGCAGCATTTTCAATTCAAAGGGCGCTTTATTCTGACTTCGGTAAAATCCGGTTTGATGCTGATAGACCAGCACCGGGCGCATATCCGGGTGTTGTTTGAACGTTATATGAATCAAATACGTCAGAAACAAGGGGTTTCTCAAGGAGTTTTGTTTCCTGAAATCGTGCAATTGCCCGCTTCGGAAGCTGCGGTGTTGGAAAGCATCATGGAAGACTTCTCGGCAGTTGGGTTTGAACTGACACCTCTGGGAGGAGGAAGTTATGCGATCAATGGCATTCCGTCCGGCATTGAAGGGTTGAATCCGGTGGAGCTGGTGCGTAATATGGTGCATACGGCAATGGAAAAGGGAAATGACGTGAAGGAAGAAGTGCAAACGATGTTGGCTCTGACACTGGCGAAGGCTGCTGCCATTGTTTACGGCCAGGTGTTGAGCAATGAAGAAATGGCTAATCTGGTAGATAATCTGTTTGCTTGTCCTACTCCGAATTATACACCGGATGGACGTACCGTATTGTCAACGATTAAAGAAGAAGATATTGAAAAACTATTTGCTCGTTAAAGTAGTATAATCTATTTGTTAAAACAATTTCGCACATACGTGTGAATGATATTCGCCCCTACAGGACTGATTAAGGTGCTTGTAGGGGCGAATCATTATTTATTTATCTGTATAGAAGCCTTCCTGCCCGGCTTGTGGCGCGGTCGGAACAAAAAAAACTATCTTCGTAAAACCTTTTAGTTCGGATGGTGTTATTTAAACAGTTACAATAATGAATTTAAATTAACCACTTAACTATTTAAGGTATATGAAAAAGATTCTAATGTTACTGGCTTTGGCCGGTTTGTCTTCTGCTGCTATGGCGCAACAGAAGACTGAAGTAGTCGAATACGAAATTATCCAGGTACAGGATAAATATCAGGTAATCACCAATCCTTTTTGGAGCAATTGGTTCTTCTCTATCGGCGGCGGTGCTGAAGCTACTTTTGGTGATAATGATAGTGCAGGAAGTTTTGGTAAGCGTATCAGTCCTACATTGAATATCTCTGTCGGTAAATGGTTTACTCCCGGTTTGGGATTGCGTCTGCAATATAGCGGTTTGCAGGCTAGAGGCTTTACTTATGATAAAGGTGCCGACTACGTGAAGGGTGCCGAGCTGAAAGACGGTTACTATAAACAACGTTTTGACTATATGAACTTGCACGGTGACGTGATGTTCAATCTGAATGCTCTTTTCGGAGGTTATAATCAGCATCGTGTTTATGAGATTATTCCTTATGTAGGTGCCGGTTTCACTCACAATTACTCCAAACCTCATCGCGAAGCTTTGTCTGTAAATGCAGGTATTATCAATAAATTCCGTATTTCGAATGCGGTAGATATTAACTTGGAATTGAGCGCAATGGCTGCTGAAGATAAATTTGATGGTGAAGTAGGTGGTGATCACGGATATGATGGCGTATTGAGCGCTACGGTTGGTCTGACTTATCGTTTCCCCGCCCGTGGTTTCCGTCGCCCGATGCCGCAGTTGATCTCTCAGATCGAATTGGCCGCTATGCAGGATAAGTTGGCTATGATGGGTGCACAGAATGCAGAATTGAAGAATGCACTGGTACAGGCTGAAAACCAGCCGGTGGCTGAAGTAACAGAAACACAGGTGATTGTTCCGGATCCGGATATCGCACCGCGTACCGTATTCTTCCAGATTGGTTCTGCTGAATTGTCTCCGCGTGAAATCATGAACCTGTCTTATCTGGCAGAACAAATGAAACAGTTCCCGAATGCAACGTACACCGTAAACGGTTATGCTGACTCTGCAACCGGTACTCCGGCATTCAACAAGGAGTTGAGCTTGAAACGTGCACAAGCTGTTAAGAATGCATTGGTTAAGAATTACGGTATTGCTGCCGATCGCTTGAATGTGGAAGCCGGTGGTGGTGTAGACAAATTTGGTCAACCGATCCTGAACCGTGTGGTATTAGTGAAATCTGCTAACTAAATATAGTCTTTCCATTAAAAAGGGAACGCCCTGTTCTCTCGTAGATTCTACGGGAGGCTAGGGCGTTACTCGTAACAGAGGATATTGTTTTTTATTCTCCGCTGAATTTCTTCACTTGTTCTGCTATCAGTTCCGCATCGTCGAAATAGTTGATCTTCATTGCTTTGCGTACATCATCCAATGTAGCGGCGGCAACTTCGCGTGCTGCGTCGCAACCTTTCTTCAGCATGTCATAGATGGCAGGAATGTCTTTTTCAAATTCTTTGCGACGATTGCGAATCGGTTCCAGCGTTTCCTGCATGATGGAGTTAAGGAATCCTTTCACCTTCATATCACCCAGACCGCCACGCTGATAATGTGCTTTCAGTTCATCGAGGTTCGGATATTCGGGCAGGTAAAGACCGAAGTGTTCGGGGCGGCAGAAAGCATCCAGATAAGTAAATACAGGGTTACCTTCTACTTTACCCGGGTCTTGTACACGCAAGTGGTCGGGATCGGTATACATACCTTTCACTTTCTTCTGTACTTCGTCGGCAGAGTCGGAGAGGTAGATACAGTTGCCCAGGCTCTTGCTCATCTTGGCTTTTCCGTCTGTTCCGGGCAGGCGCAGACAGGCGGCGTTTTCGGGCAGGAGGATTTCCGGCTCAACCAGTGTTTCGCCATAGATATAGTTGAAACGACGAACGATTTCGCGTGCCTGTTCCAACATTGGTTCCTGATCTTCGCCCACAGGGACAGTTGTTGCCTTGAAAGCGGCAATGTCCGCAGTCTGGCTGATGGGGTAGGTGAAGAAACCTACTGGGATGCTGGCGTCGAAGTTGCGCAACTGAATTTCTGCCTTTACTGTAGGATTACGTTGCAGGCGGCTTACGGTCACCATATTCATGAAGTAAAAACTCAATTCGCACAGTTCGGCAATCTGAGATTGAATGAAGATAGTGCTTTTTGCCGGGTCCAGTCCGCATGCCAGATAGTCAAGCGCCACTTCGATAACATTCTGACGTACCTTTTCCGGGTTGTCCACATTGTCAGTCAATGCTTGTGCATCGGCAATGAAAACGAATATCTTGTCATACAAACCGGAGTTCTGCAACTCCACTCTTCTTCTCAATGAGCCCACATAATGTCCTATGTGCAGGCGTCCTGTAGGGCGGTCGCCCGTGAGGATGATTTTCTCTTTAGACATATTTATATTATTCTATTTATTATGTTTTTCTTTGAAAATGAATACAAAGGTAACGCTTTTCTCTGACTTTAGCTTCATAATTCTTTAGAGAAGCGAAAGAGAAACCATACTCTTGTTGCTTTTCCTGAAAAAAGAGTTTACCTTTGTGGAAATATACTTAATATAAAACGCGATGAAAACAGATTTTGATTATCAAGCGGTCCCTCAAGGGTTTATTCATTGTTTCAAGGACGATTGTTCCAGGTCAGATACTTGCTTGCGCCGTTTGGCTGCGCGGCATTGCACGGCTGATAAACCTTTGATTACAATTTTCAGTCCGGCAGCTGTTCCTGCCGATTCTTCTCAGTGTTCCTATTTCCTGCCTATCCAGAAGATACGTGTGGCATGGGGGGTAAGAAACTTATTTGACGATGTTCCTCTTAGCTTGGCAGCCGATATGCGGCGCCAGATTGTTTCCTACTTCGGCAAGACGCATTATTATCGGATCTACCGTAAAGAGCGTTTCATTACGCCTGAAGGTCAGCGATATATCAGGCATATATTTACTCAGAACGGCATTACCGACGCACTTCAGTTTGAGTCTTATTCGGAAGTCTATAAGTGGTGATTAGTTTCTCGGTGTGGAACTGGCGGTTTCATGCCTTGAAACCTGTAGTTTCACACCGAGAAACTGATAGTTTCAAGGCATGAAACTACAAGTTTCAGCTGATGAAACGAATGGTGGCTCCGCAGGTTGGCTGAGAGAAGTTGGTTATGGCTTACTTTGGAAAATGATTATATCGAAAAAAAAGTGATAAAGAAAAAAGAAAAGAAATGTAAATTGTAATATAATATTTCTATCTTTGTAAAATTGCAGTTGCCCAGGTTGAATATTGTGGGCTTCTTTTTACCAAACGAAAGGCGTTTACTGAACGTTATCCTTTTAAACTTAAATCTCATTGATTTAGAACTATAGGAAGAATATCCTATAGGTATATTCAACATTGTACTATTATAGTATCCTTATATATCATTATTGAATGTAGGATAGTTATGTTGCTTACCTTTGTAAATGGAGATGTGGAAGTTTGAATTCAGGATAAGAAAAGTACAGACTCCCATGCCTTTTTGTTTACTGCTGAATCTGGGGAGACTATAGGCCTATACAGATTTAACATTATGGATAAAATGCTATGCTTGTTATTAGTCTTGTGCTTTGCTGCGAGCTGTGATAATCGGGATTCTCTGAATACGGAGATTATCCCCGTAGGGAGTGGCTCTAAATATGGATATATAGACAGGGAGGGTAACTATCTGATTAATCCGCAATTTGATAAGGCTACTTTCTTTCAGGATGGTGTGGCACTGGTCGCTTCTAGCGGTTTATATGGATACATTGATATGAGTGGGAATTTTATTATTCGTCCTACTTATGTAAATGCAACTACTTTTGCAGAGGGGATAGCGTGGGTAGTAAAAAAAGGAGGTGCTCCCTTGGCTATTGATAAAAGTGGGAAGGCACTTTTTACACTTAAGGAATCAGAAAAGGCATATTGTTTTTCGGAAGGACTAGCCCGATACTGTGTTACGTCTCCGGATAATGTAGATCGATACTTGTATGGGTTTGTTGATGAGAAGGGAGAAACTGTTATTTCACCTACTTACTTGCTGGCCACTGATTTTGAGGATGGGCTTGCAGCTGTAATGAACGAAGAAGGAAACTACGGATATATTAATAAAAAAGGTGAAGTGATTGTTGATTATCAGTTTTTTGATGCAGAGCCTTTTTATAAAGGGAGGGCAGTGGTGCGTGGCGACCACGCCTACGGACTTATAGGAAAAGATGGAAAATATATCGTCAACCCTCAATTTGGCTATATGCGTCGGGATGGAGAAAAATATATGATACAATTGCAGGGAGGTAATCAGTTTGGATGGTGCGATAAGAACGGCAAGATACTTATTAATCCTCAGTTTGAAACCGCATGGATATTTGAAGAAAACAACTTGGCTCCAGTCGGTATAGGTGATAAAATGGGGTTTATTGACAACAGAGGAAAAATAGTCATTAATCCTCAATTTGATAAAGCGTCACTTTTCTTTGATAATACTTATGCACTCGTGCAGACAAATGGTAAATGGGGAGCTATTGATAGAAGTGGCAGTTATATTTTTAATCCTCAGTTTAATGAAATTGGTCCTCTCTCAACTTCATTTGTAGAATCGGAATACTTTAATATAGAAGCTATAACGGCGATTGTACAGTCACTTATCACCCAAGATAAAATAGACGGAGTGATTGATTCCAATACTTCGCTTTCACGCATTATGACTGAATATAATTTGAGTGAAAACTCTATCCATAAGAATCAGGAATTTCAGGAATTACAAGGAATTATTGTATCTCAAGATGCAACTATACATTTGTCTATGGGCGGCACATTCTATGATAAGGTTTCAGATGGCTGGTGGGGATACGACTATGTTCTAAATAAGAATGTTATTCCCTCTAAATTCAGGATTACTATTGATCTGAAGAAGAGAGGAAGTGGAAAGGCTGAAGAAGTAATGATGAATATTTTGAGGAGTTTTGAGTCGGGAGGTCGGAGTGCTGTAGTAAAGCAATATATTAGTGAGTTAGACTATGGAAGTTATCATTTGGTAATGCAAGTGGTGCAGAATAAAGTTGTGATAACTGTTACAGCTATACATCCTTCACATACTTCTGAAGGGGCGGCAAATGTGAATGTAAATTCAAGTACTTTTAGCGTAGAAGTACCGGAAGTTGTGAAAGTTGGTGATCAGTTTAGATTGATTTATACAGTGAACAAAAAGGATGCAGATGATTTTAAAGGACCGGATATTAAAGGGATTGATGTTTTATTTGGACCAGGAAAATCACGAGGCACAGATATTGCGGAAACAGGAGAAGTGGTGGCGGAAAAGATAATTTATACTTATATCTTGATGGCCGATAAGATTGGTACTTTCACAATTCCGGAAGCTACGGTTCGGGTAGGTACCGATGTCTTGACATCAAATACTGTTTCTATAAAGGTGGTCTCCAAATAAATGGAATATGAAGAATCGATTACTCTTATATTTATTGCTATGCGTTAGTATTACTGCGGTGGCACAGAATGACTATGATACAGAAAAAGGTATCGAGTTGTTCAAGCAGGAAAATTATTCTTCCGCAGTTCCTTATTTGCAAAAAGCAGCAAAAGCGGGTAGTATGCCTGCCCTTAATTTCTTAGGATATATGTATGCTCATGGATTAGGGGTAGATCAAGATGCACAAGTTGCAATCAACTTATATAAAAAAGGGGTTGATAAAAATGATGCTCCTTGTATCATGTCGTTGGGAGAGCTTTATGAGGAAGGAATAGGGGTGGTGAAAAATCCTAAAACAGCTTATTCCTATTATAAAACAGCTGCCGCTATGGAATATGGCGGTGGAGAGTTTAAGGTATCCTTATGTAAGAAGTTCGGATTTGGAACGGAGCAAAATCTGAAAGAAGCTTTTCAATATGCAGAAAAGGCCGCCAATCATGGTTGGAGATATGAACATTTAGCTGATATGTATTATGAGGGATGTGGAACAAAGGTGAGTTACGATAAAGCTTATGAGTGGTATACTAAAACTGATTGTCAGTATTCGGATGAAGCAAGGTTGCGCGTAGCTATTATGTTGGGAACAGGGCAGGGAGTTATTCAAAACCCTACAAAAGCCCTTGAAATTCTTAATGGTTTAAAGAAAGAAGGTAGTGCAGTGGAAAGATTGGATGAATGGTTCGATAAAATTACGATAATTTCAGATTATATGCGTGAAGATGCCAGATTGGCTGCTGAGTGGAGAGAACGGGAAGCTAATAAAATTACGACTCCTGTATTTGAAAAGGCAGTTAATCAATATATCAGAAATTATCCACAACCAGCACGCCCTGCGATAGAAAGTGCAGGAAGAGGAGAAGTTGTGATTGCATGTACGGTAAACTCATCGGGCTTTGTGAAAAATGCGAGGATTAAATATCGTGTACTTCAGCGTTTGGATAATGCTGCCCTTGATTTAGTTAAAAACATGCCTCGATTAATCCCAGGAACAAGGGGAGGTAAGCCTGCGGATATAGATATAGAAATTGGGGTTAGTTTTTTTCCGACAAAAGTGAAAATAACGAAATGTTATAGATAGCTTTGACAACTTTATCTTGTGAACTTTGGTGCTAATGCCGAAAGATTGTTCAATTATAAAATAAATATAGAGAATAAAGACACGCTCTAAATTTGTTTATTATCGAAATAAGTCGTTACTTTGCACAAATTTTAAAACAACGATGCAACAACACGGAAAAAGAGATACATATAATCTGTATTCGAATGAATTTCATTCGTTAGTCGATGATTTCTCTTTCTCTGAGAAGATATTGTTAGTTCTTTGGTAATGCGTTAATCCTTTGTTGGGTAACGCATTTTTTTTGTGCCCGAATGTATAGGAAGAAACTTAATAGACAACAAGAGAATATATGGAAAAGAATTTGAAGAAAGTGTTGGTCTTGGGCTCAGGTGCACTCAAGATCGGTCAGGCCGGGGAGTTCGACTATTCCGGTTCGCAGGCATTGAAGGCTCTGCGTGAAGAAGGTATCAGTTCAGTGTTGGTGAACCCGAATATTGCTACTATCCAAACATCGGAAGGTATTGCAGATCAGGTTTATTTCTTGCCTGTAACCACTTATTTCGTAGAAGAAATCATCAAGAAAGAACGTCCCGATGGTATTCTGTTGGCCTTCGGTGGTCAGACGGCTCTGAACTGCGGTGCCGAGTTGTACACAAGCGGTGTGCTGGCTAAGTACGGTGTGCGCGTATTAGGAACTTCGGTGGAAGCTATCATGTATACGGAAGACCGTGACCTCTTCGTGAAGAAGCTGGACGAGATCAATATGAAAACTCCCGTCAGCCAGGCTGTAGAAAGTATGGAAGATGCAATTGCTGCTGCTGAACGCATCGGTTTTCCGGTTATGGTTCGTTCCGCTTATGCACTGGGCGGTTTGGGTAGCGGCATCTGCCAGGATAAAGAAGAGTTCCTGAAGTTGGCCGAAAGCTCTTTCGCTTTCTCTAAACAAATTCTTGTAGAAGAGTCTCTGAAAGGTTGGAAAGAAATTGAGTTCGAAGTAATCCGCGATGCTAACGACCACTGCTTCACGGTGGCAAGCATGGAAAATTTCGACCCGCTGGGTATCCATACGGGAGAGTCTATTGTAGTGGCTCCGACTTGTTCGCTGACTGACGAGCAGGTGAAGATGTTGCAAGATCTTTCTACGAAGTGTATCCGTCATCTGGGCATTGTGGGCGAATGTAACATTCAGTATGCATTTAATGCGGAAACTAACGACTACCGTGTGATTGAGGTGAATGCCCGTCTGTCGCGTTCTTCTGCTTTGGCTTCTAAGGCTACGGGTTATCCGTTGGCATTCGTGGCCGCTAAGATCGCATTGGGCTATACGCTCGATCAGATTGGCGAAATGGGTACTCCGTATTCAGCGTATGTAGCTCCGCAACTGGATTATCTGATTTGTAAGATTCCTCGTTGGGACTTGACGAAGTTCGTAGGTGTATCCCGTGAAATCGGTTCCAGCATGAAGTCTGTAGGTGAAATCATGTCTATCGGACGTTCTTTCGAAGAAATCATCCAGAAAGGTTTGCGTATGATCGGTCAGGGTATGCACGGATTTGTAGGCAACGACCTGCACTTCGATGATCTGGATCGTGAGCTCTCACGTCCTACCGATTTGCGTGTATTTGCTATTGCTGAAGCTTTGGAGAATGGCTATACGATAGACCGCATCTTTGACCTGACCAAGATTGATCCCTGGTTCCTTGGCAAGTTGAAGAACATTGTTGACTATAAGTTGAAGCTTTCCCAATATAATAAGGTGGAAGATATTCCGGCCGACGTATTGCGTCAGGCAAAAGTGCTGGGCTTCTCTGACTTCCAGATTGCGCGTTTCGTACTCGAGCCGCAAGGCAATATGGAGAAAGAAAATCTGATGGTGCGTGCACGTCGTAAAGAGTTGGGCATCCTGCCGGCTGTAAAACGTATCAATACGATTGCTTCCGAGCATCCTGAACTGACTAATTACCTGTATATGACGTACGCCGTTGAGGGTTATGACGTAAACTATTACAAGAATGAAAAGTCAGTGGTTGTACTGGGTTCCGGTGCTTACCGTATCGGGTCTTCCGTAGAGTTCGACTGGTGTTCGGTAAATGCCGTGCAGACTGCACGTAAGCTGGGTTACAAGTCCATCATGATTAACTATAACCCTGAAACCGTATCTACTGACTATGATATGTGCGATCGTCTTTACTTCGATGAGTTGTCTTTTGAGCGTGTACTCGATGTTATTGACCTGGAACAGCCGCGCGGCGTAATCGTATCTGTAGGCGGACAGATCCCGAACAACCTGGCAATGAAACTGCATCGTCAGTCAGTGCCCATCCTGGGAACTTCTCCTCTTTCTATTGACCGTGCTGAAAACCGTAATAAGTTCTCTGCTATGCTCGACCAACTGGGTATCGACCAGCCGGCTTGGCAAGAGCTTACCAGTCTGGAAGATGTGAAAGGTTTCGTAGAGAAAGTGGGTTATCCGGTACTGGTTCGTCCGTCTTATGTACTTTCGGGTGCTGCGATGAACGTATGCTACGATGAAGAAGAATTGGAGAACTTCCTGAAAATGGCCGCTGAAGTATCTAAAGAATATCCGGTGGTAATTTCTCAGTTCTTGCAGAATACAAAAGAAATAGAATTTGATGCTGTTGCCCAGAATGGTGAAGTAGTGGAATATGCTATTTCCGAGCATGTGGAGTTTGCCGGTGTACACTCCGGTGACGCTACATTGGTATTCCCTGCACAGAAGATTTACTTTGCTACGGCACGTCGTATCAAGAAAATCAGCCGTCAGATTGCAAAGGAACTCAATATCTCCGGTCCGTTCAATATTCAGTTCCTGGCACGTAACAATGAGGTGAAGGTAATCGAATGTAACCTTCGTGCTTCACGTAGTTTCCCGTTCGTGTCTAAGGTGCTGAAGCGTAACTTTATTGAAACTGCTACCCGCATCATGCTGGATGCTCCTTATACTCGTCCTGACAAGTCGGCATTCGATATCGACTGGATTGGTGTGAAAGCTTCTCAGTTCTCTTTCTCCCGTCTGCACAAGGCAGACCCGGTACTGGGTGTGGATATGTCTTCTACCGGTGAAGTAGGCTGTATCGGTGATGATTTCTCCGAAGCATTGCTGAGCGCCATGATTGCTACTGGCTTCCAGATTCCTCAAAAGGGAGTGATGTTCTCTTCCGGTGCCATGAAATCGAAAGTAGATTTGCTGGAGTCCAGCCGCATGCTCTTCAATAAAGGATATAAGATTTATGCAACGGCAGGTACAGCCGCTTTCCTGAATGCTCATGGAGTGGGCACTGAAGCTGTTTACTGGCCCGATGAACGTCCTGACGCAGAGAACAACGTGATGAAGATGATTGCCGAACACAAGTTCGATTTGATTGTCAACATTCCGAAGAATCATACGAAACGTGAACTGACGAACGGTTACCGTATCCGTCGTGGTGCTATCGACCATAACATTCCGTTGATTACGAATGCTCGTCTGGCAAGTGCTTTCATCGAAGCATTCTGCGAACTGAAGTTGGAAGATATTGCTATCAAGAATTGGCAGGAATATAAGTAACTGAAGAGGAAATAAAAAGGAGGATGCTCTATCAGAAAGAGTGTCCTCCTTTTTTGTCTTTTTTTCTGGCGCTACCACTGACTGTAAGGCTTATTATTGGGGCTCTTGTGCCCACCAATAGTATATATAATTTAATTTTTTGCCCTCTTCAGTAGGGATATACCAGACCTTTTCTTTTAAATCTGTTTCGATTTTACGGTAAACAGAGATAGGGATTGTGGCATAAGTACCGAAGTTCATGAAAGAAAATTCGACCTCATCAACCTTGCCGGTATCTGAATTTATGCACATTGTTATTATGAGTTCGTGGCCTTTTACTCTTTGTTTTTCACTAGCAGAAAATGCAGCATTTACAATGGAAAGGCGCTCTGCTCGTGTCCATGCGTCATATTGGAGTAAAACGATACCTTCATCTGTTTGTGAGAAAGTTTCTCCTGTATTTTTGTAACTTTGAGTAGTAAAGAGTAATTTGTTACTCTTGTTATAGAGTGTGACTGTCTTTGACGCTGCCACATCGCATTGGTAGGTGTAACCATTTTCATTGAATGTTTTAGTTACAGCATAATAATTTGTCTGTGCATATATATATGTAGTACAAAGTGATATGCATATAAAAAAGAATATAGTTTTCATAATCAGCAATTTATTGTTAGCTTATTTATACATTTAAAATTCTCTAATCCCGGTCGGTTATATTCGAAGGGGTATTTATCCGCTGTGTAGTGATACTTATGGAAAGTAGGGACGATATCATCTTTTATTTTATTTTCTAAATCGGTACGATTCACTCCGGGAAGTAAATTCCCTTTATTATCAATGTAATTCGTTAAACTTTTTATTCTTCTGCGACGGGGGTCTGTATTGTCCCTGTCTTCCCACTTACTGTCTTTATATTCTGGTAAGTTGCTCGTGTAAAGATATTGTGCGTACCATGCTTCTATTTCTCCATTCAGAGTTGATTCTTTGTATGACGCAGTGGTTTCTTGATAAGCTCGGTAAGCATGCATCATTTCATGAAAAAGCTGATTGCTTTCCATCTGCCTGCCAAGACATATTCCTGTTGATTCTCCTTGGTAAAAGCATTAATGAACTTAGAGGTAAATTCCACTGAATCATTTTTCTGTTTTAGCAGGAAAACAATTTGCTGAATGTCTGGGTTGGCAGTGGAAACTTTGAAGAAGTGATCAGATGCATCTGTAATAGGTGCTTCTTCGCTAATACATGAAGCCACTAGTAATGGTACAGCAAATAAATAAATTAGTTTTGTCATTTTCATAATACAAAATTTGAAGGTAATACACTGTACTGCCAGTTCTCAGAGCAGTATTATTATGATTCTTTCTTCTTGATAAAAGAAAAAAGCGTGGGAACTTATCTGTTTGTCTTTAAAATAGTTTTATTGCGAATGCTTGTTTCTGTTTAAATTGCAATAAATATACGAATATTTTTTGCATGCCAGATAGTATAGCTGCGATTTTTTTGAAAATATTTACTGTTTCTTTTTATCAATATGGTTGGCTGTTTGGAATAAATATCTATTTTTGTGGAGAGTGTAATAGTGAAAGGGTGAATAATTACGCTTTTGAGAGTATAATCTGGTAATTGAAATATATGAATGAAGTAGAGAAAATGCGTAGTTCGCAACTGGCGGATATGTCTGCCCCGGAAGTACAGGTAAAGTTTGAATATGCCAAGAAGTTGCTGGCAAGGATGCGGCAATTGAGTACTTACGATGAGGCTTACAGAGGATTGTTGGAAGACCTGATACCGGGAATCCCGGAGACATCCGTTGTGTGCCCGCCTTTCCATTGCGATCATGGGGATGGTATACGTCTGGGTGAACACGTATTTGTGAATGCAAATTGTACTTTTCTGGACGGAGGTTATATCACGATTGGTGCCCATACATTGGTGGGACCTTGTGTACAGATTTATACTCCACAACATCCGATGGATTATGTAGAACGTCGTACTCCGAAGGAATATGCCTATCCGGTGACGATAGGAGAGGATTGCTGGATTGGCGGTGGTGCTGTTATTTGTCCCGGCGTAACAATTGGTGATCGCTGTATTATTGGCGCCGGAAGTGTGGTGACGAAAAACATACCCGATGATAGTGTGGCGGTAGGAAATCCGGCGAAGGTGATCAGAAAGGTAATGCCGGAACGATGAAGTGATGTGAATTCAGTTATCTGTTAAATCAAAATACGATCTTGAACCATGAAAAAAATCCCCCTTTTCTTTATTGTTTTAGTTTGTATGTTGGCTGGACAATTAAAAGCAGCAGACGATTTTCTTCCCCAATCCAGATGGATTGGCAGTGAACATTCTCAAAGTACTCCGAACACTTGGCTTTGTTTCCGTAAAACAATTGAGCTTCCCGGTGTTCCCGGTGAGATGATTGCCAACATTGCCGTGGACTCTAAATACTGGTTGTGGATTAATGGAGAACTGGTAGTTTTTGAAGGTGGGCTGAAGCGTGGTCCGGCTCCCGGAGCTACTTATTATGACCGGGTGGATATGGCTCCTTATCTGAAGAAAGGAAACAATGTTATTGCCTTGTTAGTGTGGCATTTTGGAAAGAATGGGTTCAGTCATGTAAACAGTGGGACTGCTGCTCTGCTTTTTAGTGCCCGGGCATCGGGGGTGACTATTGTCAGTGATAAGAATTGGCAGTGCAGTGTGTATCAGGCTTATCAGAATACAGAAGCGCCATTCCCTAATTATCGTTTGTCCGAAAGTAATATCCGCTTCGATGCACGCAAAGAGTTGGCAGGCTGGAATCAACCTCCTTTTGAGGGTAAGTTAGGCCCGGCCATTGAAATTGGCTTTCCGAATGAAATGCCGTTTGGAAAATTGGTGCCTCGTCCCATTCCGATGTGGAAGGATAGCGGATTAAGGGAATACCCGGAGGTGGTGAAGAATGAAACCGGGGATACTATTCGTTGCCGTCTGCCATATAATTGCCAGATTACTCCTTACTTGCATGTGAAAGCTCCTGCCGGATTGAAGATTGGTATGCTGACTGATAATTATACAGGTGGCAGTGCAAACAATGTGCGGGCGGAATATATTACTCGCGAAGGTGAACAGAACTATGAAAGTTTTGGATGGATGAACGGACATGAAATGCTGTATGTGATTCCTGCCGGAGTGGAAGTATTGGGGCTTAAATATCGGGAAACGGGTTATAATGCAGACATAAAGGGGACTTTCACCTGTGATGATGCTTTCTTTACCGAGCTCTGGAAACGGAGTGCCCGTACCTTATATATTACCATGCGCGACAATTATATGGATTGCCCTGATCGCGAACGTGCGCAGTGGTGGGGAGATGAAGTGAACGAGCTGGGTGAAGCTTTCTATGCGCTCGACCCGCGTGGCTGGCAATTGGCTGTCAAAGGCATTTATGAACTGATGAATTGGCAACGGGCGGATGGGATTATTGCCTCTCCGGTTCCATCGGCTAACTGGTGTAAAGAGTTGCCTCTGCAAATGCTCGCCTCTGTCGGATGGTATGGATTTTATACACAGGCATTTTATAGTGGTGATTATTCATTTGTTCCTCACATTTATGAGGGAATGAAAAAATACCTGCATGAAGTGTGGAAGGTGGATGCGCAGGGATTTCCTATTCCCCGTCCCGGTGACTGGAATTGGGGCGACTGGGGGAGTGACGTTGACCTGGAAGTTCTTACTACTTGTTGGTATTATTTGGCTCTTAAGGCTGAGAAAGAATTCGCACTTTATTTATATAAACAAAACGATGCCAATCGGGTAGACGAAATGATGAAGCGTATTGCCGCTGCTTTTGATAATCGTTATTGGACGGGTACCGCTTATCGTTCCAGATCGTATAAAGGTGAAACTGATGACCGCTCTCAGGCTATGGCCGTTGTGAGTGGATTGGCTCCGGTGGGAAGATATAAGGCTTTGCTGAAGGTTTTCAAGAAGGAATATCATGCCAGTCCCTATATGGAAAAATATATCATGGAAGCTCTCTTTGTGATGGGGGAACCGAACTTTGCATTGGAGCGTATGCGTAGCCGGTATACTAAAATGATGGCATATCCTTATACTACCTTATTCGAGGGGTGGGGAATAGGTGCCGAAGGTTTCGGGGGTGGTACTATCAACCATGCGTGGAGCGGTGGTCCGTTGACTATATTGAGTCAAAAGTTATGCGGAATAGAACCTCTGAAGCCTGGCTTCAAGCATTTTCGGGTAGCTCCGCAGCTTGGTATGTTAAACGAGGCATCGGCAGTGGTACCTACTCTTTACGGCGATATACGGGTAGATATAAAGAAACAAGACCGTATCGTGAATATACATGTAATCGTTCCTCCGGGTACTACTGCTGTAGTGGTATTGCCTGCTGGCAAAGAAAAGGTACTTCCACCGGGAAGTTATATCCTCCCGTAAACCGGGAAGAGAAAACATGAGTTATAAGGATGATTCTTTGATGAAAAAAAAGTTTTTTGTTAAATTGCTGAATTTCAATAAGTATATATCTTTCTGTATGTTTTTCTTAGAAAATAGTTCGCAATTATTTTGGTAATCTCAAAATAAGCTGTACCTTTGCATCGCTTTTGAAACGAAAGTGTACGGGCGCTTAGCTCAGCTGGTTCAGAGCATCTGGTTTACACCCAGAGGGTCGGGGGTTCGAATCCCTCAGCGCCCACATCCGATTTCTATAATGAGTGGTCTTACAAGCTGTTGTAAGGCTATTTTTTTTATCTGTTAACTTCCTTACTTAACTTTCTTTCCCCTTTATGGCTTATTACTCAGAAAAAAAAGCTAATTTTGCGGCTCGATAATTATCTAATATACACGTATGGAACTTGATTTACTTACTGCTATCTCTCCGATTGATGGTCGATACAGAGGAAAAACAGATGCTTTGGCAGCTTACTTCTCGGAATTTGCCTTGATAAAATACCGTGTGCAAGTGGAAGTGGAATACTTCATCACCTTGTGCGAATTGCCTTTGCCGCAATTAAAAGGCGTAGACAAAAACGTATTTGAAACATTAAGAAATATCTATCGTAACTTCTCTGAAGCTGACGCGCAGCGTATCAAAGATATTGAGAGCGTAACGAACCATGATGTAAAAGCCGTAGAATATTTCCTGAAAGAAGAGTTTGATAAAATGGGTGGAATGGATGACTACAAAGAGTTTATTCATTTCGGACTGACTTCACAGGATATCAATAATACTTCCGTTCCTTTGTCTATCAAAGAGGCTTTGGAACAGGTTTATTATCCACAAATAGAGGAACTGATTGCGCAACTTCGTACATATGCGGAAGAATGGACGGCTATTCCTATGCTTGCCAAGACACACGGTCAGCCGGCTTCACCTACTCGTTTGGGAAAAGAGGTGATGGTATTTGTATATCGTCTTGAACGCCAGCTGGCTACTTTGAAGTCTTGTCCGCTTACTGCCAAGTTCGGTGGTGCTACCGGAAATTACAATGCGCATCATGTGGCTTATCCGGAGTTCGACTGGAAAGCATTTGGTAACCGGTTTGTTGCTGAAAAACTGGGTTTGGAACGTGAAGAATATACTACGCAGATTTCTAATTATGATAATCTGTCTGCTGTATTCGATGCTATGAAGCGCATAAATACGGTAATGATCGATATGAACCGTGACTTCTGGCAATATATTTCCATGGAATATTTCAAGCAGAAGATTAAAGCCGGTGAAGTAGGTTCCAGCGCCATGCCGCACAAAGTGAATCCGATTGACTTTGAAAATGCGGAAGGTAATCTGGGTGTGGCAAGTGCCATTCTGGAACATTTGTCGGTGAAACTGCCTGTGTCCCGCTTACAACGTGACCTGACGGATTCTACCGTATTGCGTAACGTAGGCGTTCCGTTCGGACATATCGTAATTGCCATTCAGAGTTCATTGAAAGGTTTGCGTAAATTGTTGCTGAACGAAACGGCTATCTATTGCGATCTGGATAATTGCTGGAGTGTGGTAGCTGAGGCTATTCAGACAATTCTGCGCCGTGAAGCATATCCGCATCCGTACGAGGCGTTGAAGGCCTTAACCCGCACTAATCAGGCTATTACGGAAGCTTCTATAAAGGAATTTATTGAAGGTTTGAATGTAGATGAGGAAATAAAGAAAGAATTGCGTGCAATTACTCCTCATACATATACAGGAATCTAAGCTGGAAATATTAAATTTAGCTGTATAATGAAGCCAACATTTTAAATCCGGCGATTGTTAATATAGTATACATATATAATAATAAGGTATAAGAGTGATAATAGAATGGCCGTGAGGCCAACGTTTAATTTTATTCGAATAAAACAATGAGTACAGAAAACGAAAATTGGCGTGACGATTCTTCCAGTGAGGAGAATTCAGGCAACAGATTTGAAAGAGAAAACAATTACAGCCGTCCGTCTTACAACCGTGAAGGTGGTGACCGACCCTATCGTCCGCGTTTTAACAGCGAGAGTGGCGAACGCCCACAGCGTGCTTACAGCAGTGATCGCCCGTATCGCCCGCGCTTTAACCCTAATGCTGAAGGTGGTGAACGTCCACAACGTTCTTATGGTGACCGCCCGTCTTACAATCGTGAGGGTGGCGATCGTCCGCAACGCTCGTATGGTGATCGTCCGTCCTATAATCGTGAAGGCGGCGATCGTCCGCAACGTCCTTCTTATGGAAACAACAGTGGTGGTGACCGTCCTTATCGTC
>ENA-OOZQ01000645-OOZQ01000645.1-human-gut-metagenome-genome-assembly--contig:-NODE-645-length-26752-cov-4.090984_pt1 | contig 26752 bp, 21 predicted proteins | sample MGYA00241188_ERZ501399 | MGnify/ENA primary metagenome ERZ501399 (study PRJEB25962, sample SAMEA2042658) | human gut metagenome | biome: human gut; feature: human-associated habitat; material: faeces... | reverse complement strand
AATCCTCTAACATCTGTTTTTGGTTGGATATGGAATTGCTCTCGCCCTGTAACTCGTCGTCCCGGCTCAGGCGCTCGTACAGTGGGGTAATTTTTTCATTTCTCATGGCTGTACCTCCTGAAACAAAAATGCTCTAAGTGATTGCTTCACTAACCATGACACAATCATGATTAAGAAGTCACTTAGAGCATATATCACCGCTGGCGAGCTTGTATTTCTTATACTGCCTCACGGCGAAGTGCTGGGGGCTGCGGCGTTCCAGCCCGTCAAACATATAGTCCACCGCATTTTTGAAGGTTTCGTCATCCTCCCGGACTTCCATGCTGTTTATCATTTCCACCAGCGTATTCATGTTGCGTTCTTCCTCCGGCCCCTCAAAGACGATGTAGGCCACAAGGGCGCAGTACAAGAGGGTTTCAGCTTTAGTCCAGAACTCGTCGCCCTCCTTGCCGTCGCCTTTGGTGTTGGCGATCAGAGCAGTAACGAATTTCAAAACATCGCTTTCCGTCTTGATATAGGCCAGCGGATTGTAGTGCATGGATTTTGAAAAGTCGATACTGTTGAACACCCGCACCCTGTATTTCTCCCGTTGCAGAAACCGCCCGCACTGGTCGAGGGTGCCGCCCTTCGGGTCTACCACCACATACGAGGAATGGGCTTGAAGGAGCTGCGGGGTCAGCCAGAACCTTGTCTTTCCCGAGCCGGACGAGCCGATGACACAGGCGTTTAGGTTCCGGGCATTGGCGGGTATCTTCGGACGGGTGTTCATGGTAAGGAACTCCGTCCCGGTCAGAATGACATTGTTCTGAAATTTAGGGTCAACAAACGGCTTTATATCCTCCTTTGTTCCAAAGCGGGCGGTGCCGTACTCCGCATCCCGCCGGAATTTTTTCGCCTGCCTGATCTTTGACTGTATCAGCAGATACATCCCAGCCGCACCGGCAAGGCCCACCAGCAGGTCAATACCTCCCAGCCCCGGCCAGTAGGTTTCAAAGGCTTTGGGGAAGGTATCGAGCATCCCCATGAGCTTTGTCCCGAAGTCTGTGCCGGGGGCGATCCGGTAGGCCGTCCCGATTTTGGAGAAAAACCAGAACACAAAGAGGTACGGCAGGTTTGGGAGCACATATTTTCTGATCTTGTCACTCAACGTCCGTCCTTCACCGCCTCTCTGGTCCGCTGCTTTTCCTTTGCCTGTGTCCTGATCTGCTCCGTGAATTTCCGAAGCTGGCCGAGGATGGAAGCCTTGTCCTGCTCTTTGTTCAGCACCTTTGCGCTGTACTTCTGGAAGGCCGCCGTGATAGCGTCCGCCTGATTGGCTTTGAAAAACAGCAGGTAATGACCGGGGCTCACTTTATGGAAAGCGTAGTCCACATGGAACTCCTTCGCGATCCGGTCAAAATCCTTTGGAGCTCCCACATAGGGCATGGCACTTTTGCCGCCATAGTGGTTCATCAGCTTTTTTACGCTCTGGCGTCCCTGCGGGGTCAGCGCCTTCCGGTGGTGCTTTTGCAGCGCCCGAACCACCTTGCCAAGAGCGGCAGCCAGCACTTTTCCTGTGAGCTTCGTTGTCCTGATCGAAAGGGCAACCGTTTTTTGGTTTACTTCTTCCTGCATAAAACCTCCTTTCCGTCGGGGTTCCCGCTATCCGGGAGGCCCCCGTACAATCTCGGGGAACAGAAAACCTCGGGCCAATGTGGCCCGAGGCTTACCGCTCGGCATCTCTGCCGGACGGAGCTTTCTTTTCCGGCTCCGTCTGGACTTTTTCGCCCTGTTCCCGCATGGTCTGCAAGATAGAGGGCTTCTTTTGAAGCTGGGAGGGCTTTTCGCCGGACAGCGGCTTGATACATTCCAGACGGTCAGCCGCCCGGATGGCGTTGTCCGTGAGCTGCCTCTGCCATGCGCCCACGCTGGGAGCCCAACGAAAGCCGCTGCTTTTCAGCTCGGCCCGGGTGTCCGCGTCAGGCTTTCCGTCAAAGAACACCTGCAAGCGGTTGTCCTCCCGGTTCATTTCCACACGACCCCCATCGAACTCCCAGCCGGAAAATTCCTGCTGTGCCTGTTTGGAAAGCTGTTCGATACGGGCCTTTACCCGGCGGATCTCCGCATTGTTGTTGGTTAGCTGGTAACTTTCAAAGGGCTTCGGGTCGCTTCGCCAACTTGACGCCATGCTTGCTTTCAGCTTTTCGATCTGGTCCGGCGACAGCAGCGCACAGCCGTCCAGCTTGCCATGCTTGCGGTAATAGGCGTTGACCTCCTTCATAATGAGCTGGGAGCGTTCCAGCCCGTCCAGCTTCTTCTGGAGCTTTTCAATCGCTGCCGGGTCATCGGCGCTGATCCCGCCCATGCCGGTGCTGCGTATCTTATCCAGCAGCCCTTGAATATGCCGCCATTCCTCCATGTTGCTGTCCCGCGCCCGGTTCTGTTTTTCCTTCTTTCCCACCGGGAAATTGGCAGGTCCGGCGATCATCACAGAGGGAACCCTTGCGTCAATGGCAAAGCCCTGGTTCATGTTTTCGGCCAGCTTGCGGGCGTAGGTGTCTAACAGATGGTCGATCTTCTCATGGTACATGGGGTCCACCCGGGATTTCTGCTTTTCCGCTATGGCGGCGGCCTTGTCCACCATTGCCCGGTATTCCGCCGTTGCGCTCCCTTCCTTGTAGTCGGAAAAGCTGTTCATTTCTTTTGCCCGGCGGGCGGCTCCTTCATTGATAGGGTAATAGTTGATGGTATGCACCTCCTTCATGCTTCGGGCCATGCTGGCCCGAAGTCTTACCGTTCTTCATGGGAAGGCCCCGCCTTGTCCTTTTTCGGAGCGGGTGGGGCTTCTTGAAACCGTTTGAGTGTAGCGAGAATGGAGTGGACAGGCTCGGCCTTTTCAGGATAGGCAAATATCCGGTGTTCCGGCGGAATGTCCTGCGGCCCGTGGTAATACTCCTTGAAGCCCTCCGGGACTGCCGACACATACCCACCGGGAGCGAATACGCCGCCCTCGTTGATACGCACATCCCGCCCGTATGCCTCATAATCGAAGTAGTTCTGAATGTGCTCCGGTATGTCGATAGTCCCAAGCTCGTCGGCGTAAAGACGGCCCAGCCCTTCATCATCGGAAATATCCGGGTAAAAGCGGTAAAGGTCAAGGTTCTGCGTCAGGTTTATCAAATCCTTCACGCTCCTTGTGTGGTTTCCCAAGACAAGAGCGGCTTCAAAGGTTTCCAGTCCGCCCTTATCCCGTACTTCCAGCAGGGCGTGGCCCAGCTCGTTCAGCTCGTCGATGTTCTCACATTCGTAGAGATGATCGTAGAGCCCCAGCACATCACTGTCAAAGCTGGTAAAGAACACTTCGCTGTACCGTTTCCCGTCTATCCCGATTTTGGCAAGGGCGGCCTGCAACTCCTGTGTCGTCATGGGGAAATGTACCGTTGTCCCTACCTCGATCCCCATCAAGGGGTACAGGGCGGTATTGGTTATATAGGCTTCAAACATGGGCTCATTCCTCCTTTCCGGCCCGGTCAGCCAGCACCTCATAAATCCCGGCCATAATGTAATCGGCGCAAGGGAGGGCAATCGCGTTTCCCAGTGCCTTGTAGCGTTGCAGAGGCCGGATCTCCACGCCGTCCGCCCCGTACTTTGTCCAGCCCTCCGGCAGCCCCATCAGCCGTTCGCTTTCCGTTTCCGTCAGAAAACGGATACAGCCGCCCTCCGGGTCGCCCTCATACCAGAAGGCAAAGGGCGTTACATCACTGGCTAAAAGAGTGGGAAAAGGGTCAGTTGGTAATCCGAAGCTGTTTCGGAAGGCCGTTTCTTCCTGCCTTTTTGCCGCTCCCCGCATACGGAAGCACTGAAAGGGGTGGATGACTGGTATCTGCCGCCCTGTTTCAAAAGAAGCTGTTCGATCTCCTTCGGCGGCGGCCCACCCGCCCTCTCCGCAAGGCGGAGGAAGTGGGAGCATTGGACGGGGCTTAAATAGTATGTCTGCGGCACGTCTGCCTCCAAAATCCGCCACGACGAAAATCCGCTGCCTTCGTGCCAGCCTTCGGGAGCCTGCCCAATACTGGGCGTCCATGAGCCGCCAGCACACATCAGGCGTTCCCCCTCGCACCATTCCGGCGTTTCCCCATCTTCCCGAAGGAGGCATTGGAACTTCGGTGTCCGAGAAGGCGGATAAGACGGCTCTAAAGTCCATCCGGTCATTTGTAGAAAACGCTCCCATGACGTTTTCCCAAACAGCGATAGCTGGATATAGGTTATCAGTAGCATCCCTCATTTCCTGTATGATACGAAACGCCTGATAGAACAGGCTTGATTTTGCCCCGGCAAGGCCGGAGCGGTTGCCGATCAGAGAAAGGTTCTGACAGGGGGAACCGAAGGTAATTATATGGACAGGTGGGATTTTCCCGCCGTCCACCTTCGTAATATCCCCCAAATGCACCATGTCGGGAAAGTGCCTTTTGGTTATGGAGATGGGCGCTTTTTCAATCTCACTGGCCCATACCGGACGGATACCGCACCGGGAAGCAGCCAGAGGGAACACGCCAATCCCGTCGAAAAGGCTCCCCAGCTTAATGTCCGGCATGGCCCGGGGTGCCGTGTCCCTTCACGGCAAGCACCCCTTCCAGTGTGGTCGCCGCAATGCCCAGCCGTCCGGCAACCGCAATATCGTTTTTCACATCCTCGTCCACAGCGCTGCCGCAGACGATCAGGGTGTGGGAGCGCCGCAGCATATCCCGGCGCATATCAATCCCGGCCTTGTGTTCCTCGGGAACGCTGTCATTCAAAAACAGCGGCAGATACAAGAGCGGGCAGATCGGGGAAAAGCCCGCCTCATAAGCAAGACGGCAGTAGTGGGCCGCCAGCTCCATATCAACATCCGGCTCGCCGCTCCATGCGGCGGTCAGGTATGCTAAAGGTCGTTTCATTGGTTGAGCCTCCATTTCTGTTTTGGTTTAGGGAAAAGCAAGAGTTCGCCCAACCCCTCCGCCCCTTCCCCCGGGAAGGGGAACGGCTCTGGAGAATTTATATCCCCGTCGCTTGACCGGGAAAAAGCATAACCGGGAGAAATCCGTCAAGGGTGCCTCTGGCACCGCCTGCGGCGGCGCTGCCCTTGACTGATTTTCCCGGCTATGCTACGGAATAACTGGCGACGGGGAATAATTTATATCTCCAGAGCTTCGGGGCGCGGGGCAGAGCCCCGCAATCCTCGGGCCATGCTGACCCGAAGTTTGGGCTTACTTTTCCTGTTCGGTTTTCTTCTCCGGCTTTTCATGTTCCTTCTGCTGACCCTTCCAGTCGTCCAGCAGCTTGATGATCTGGTCCTTCATTTCCCTCGGCGTAGTTTCCTTGCCGAAATACTTGCTCAGTTCCGCACCTGTCAAAATCACTTTGTCTACCTCCTTTTTGTCCTCCATCATAATGCCGTCGATCACATCCCCGTTGAGCAGCTTCTTTTCGTCCAGCTCACGCATACGCTTTGCCTGCGCCTGTGAAGGCGAGGACTGCTGGCTGTCAATGGCGACGGCGATATAGTTCTGGTTCTTCTTGCCGATATAGGAAAGCTCCACCGCCGTAGTAAAGCCCAGCTTTTTTTCATCCATCAGCTTCATCAGGTCGGGAACCAGCTCATTGAGCCGGATATACCGCTGCACCTGCTTGACCGCCATCTTATTGCGCTCGGCCACGATCTCGTTGGAGCGTTTGCCAGCGTCCTTCGGGTCAATCTGGCCCGAAGTGCGGGAGCCCTGGTGCTTGATAGCTTCAAGCTGCATTTTCAAGGCTTTGGCCCGCTCACTGGGGAGGATTTCTTCACGCTGGTTCAGATTATCCTCGACCATCTGGGTGATGGCTTCATCATCCGTCAGGTTTCGGACGATACAGGGCATATCCGCATATCCGGCAAGCTCGCTGGCTTTCTGGCGGCGGTGGCCGGACACGATCTCATAGCCGCCATCCTCACGGGGACGGACGATAGCGGGCTGGGTCACGCCCTTGTCCTTGACGCTGGACACCATAGCCCGCATTTCTTCATCATCCCGGACTTCAAAGGGATGGTTCTTGAAGGCGTAGAGCTCGTTCAGCTTGATATAGACGATCTGCTCCTTGCCCCGGCGTGGTGCATCCTTCGGTTTTTCGGGTTCCTTCGGAGCGGGAGCGGCCTGTACCGTTGGAGCCGTTTTTTTCTCCGGTTCCTTTTTGACCGCATTTTCCGGTTTCTGTGCGGGAGCTTTGGGCTTCGGGGTTGCGGCCTTGTCCTTATCTGCTTTCGGGGGACGGCCCCGGCGCTTCGGCTGTTCCGGCTCTTTGGGTTTTTCATCTGCTTTTTTCGGAGCCTCCGGCTGCTTTTCCGGTTTCTCCACTTTTGCCGGGTCAGGCTTTTCCCCGCTGGGAGCTGCCGCCCGTTCCTCGACCTTCTTTTCCTTCATAATTTCAGCGAAGTTATAGACAGAAACCTGTGGGTTCTTTACCTCCGGTTCCGTCTTTTTTTCCGGCTCCGGGGAAACGGAAACCTTCTCCGGCTCTTTTGGGGGAGCGGGAGGCGTTTCCTTGCCCGGCCCGCTATCCGTTACCGGCTGTTCCGGCGTTTTTGTGGTTTTATCATCTGCCATAAGCATTTACCTCCTGTTTTTTGGCATGAAAAAAGGGGCTCAACTTTTCAGTCAAGCCCCCGTGGGAAGTTCCTCCTTTCTCCGCCATGATACAAAAATACCGCCCGTAGTCTCGTTTGGGCGGTACTTTGTGTAAGATTGGCAGTCCATTATTAAGTTTTTTATTATGTTCCCTTTGTACACCGTTGCAATTCTGAATTGCAAGCAATATATAATGAAGCACTTGACTTCCATGGCTTTCTTATAGATGTAGCAAGGCACGAAAACCCATTTGAAGGTGGATTCCCCTTGCATCCAATCTCTCTGTATGCCCTTGATAAGTTGTCTAAAAAGGTCGCTCAAAACGAAAGAACCTTTTTTACATACTTGGCAAGCCGCGAAGAAAACAGTTTGTACCGCTTTTTGACGACTCACGAAGACGATGCTTTTTCTTTTGTTGGAATTGATGAGATTTACGATTATTTTGAATTAAGCATCAAATCCTTGCAAAGCGATGCAAGTTATGAGTGGTATAAAAAGCTTCAAACCGCGCTTTCCAAAAACAAATCGAACTCTTATGACAACACTCCCGAAGTCAGAATTCTTAAGGTAATCGCTACTATTGGGGTAATAAACGATTCGAGTGTGTTGGTAGCGAACAAGAAAACGATAACAAGCGTAATAAATCTTCCCAAGGACATCGTAGCCAATTCAATCGATGCACTTTGCGAAAAGAAAATTCTCAAATATTCCGGTTCTTATGATCGCTATGATTTCTTCGACTCAAGCATCTATGATGTCGACAAGATGATCGCAGAAGAAAGCGTTTTAGTTAAGGACGAAAGAGTTATCAAAACGCTTAATGAAGATTTTATTAACTTCGTTTTGTATCCTCACCAATACAACAACGAATATAAAATCTCAAGAGTGTTCGTTCCCGTGTTTGCTCTACCCGCCGACTTATCGAGAAGAAATCTTGGCAATCCGTATGGAAAGTATTACGACGGACTCCTAGTGTTTGTATTAGGAAACGAGGACACGAATACCGAACAGGTGGTTCAAGATTCTGCAAACATCGACAGATCGATCGTTGTGCTCAATACTGATACAAAAGCACTCAAAGATGCAGTAAAACAATACATTGCAATTTGCTATCTGGAAAGCCAAAAGGCGAAGTATACTGCCAAAGATCCTTCGTTTGAAAAGGAGTTGCAATACTACAAAGACGAAGTGTGTGAGCTTGTTTTTAGGAATATTGTTTCTTGGAAACAAACTTATGATGATACCTTTGTTATAGTTTCAGATGGCGCGATAGATACAACAGTCACATCGTATGCCGATTTGACAGCGTTGGCCAGCAAAATAATGGCTACTGTTTATTCGCAAACACTTATCGTTAATAATGAATTGATAAACAAGAATGTAGTTTCAGGCAGTATCGCTTCCGCAAAAAAGAATGCTCTTCGTGAAATGTTGAGAGGAGAAGCCCCCAACCAATACTATGGTTTGTCCCTTCTTTCTCCGGAATATATTTCCGTTCGTTCTGTATTGGCAAAGAACGGATTTATTACTCCCGAAGTGCCAGTTGCAACCAATGTTCTTACGAACGGTAATACACCTCAAACCGCACTTAACAATTGTTTGCAGAATTATATTGAGCGAGCTCAAAACGAAGAAGTCGAATTTGGGGATCTGTATGCAGAGTTAAAGAGCACCCCGTATGGTTTAAGAGATGGATATTTGTCGTTGTTATTGGCGAACGCCCTGCTACAATACAAAAAATCTCTCATAATCAGCAGTCACGGAAGTGAACAAGAACTTACGGTGGAACTGTTTGAAGACATTGTCAAGCGTCCGGATGACTTTTCCTTCACAATTGCGTCCTGGACGAAAAAAGAATTGGATTATTTGGATGCACTCGAGCAACTCTTCAGCGATTATGTAGATCCAAATAATCTCTCAAAGAATAGATTAAAGGCGATTTATGAGGCGATGTTCTCGCATTATAAAAACGCTTCCAAATTTGCTCGTACTACCCAAGAGTATGTGACGGCGGAAACAAAAGCGTACAGAAAACTGCTTGAAAAATCTTATAGTAGTTATTCTGATTTTGTTTTCAAGAAGTTGAAAGCTATTGGTGGTTCTTACGAGGCTACATTGGCAGCAATCAAAACCATCAAGCTCGAACTGGAGAGTGCAATTAATGAGTTGTGTGTCGATCTGGCACATAGCATATGCACACTATTTAACTACGAAACCAATACATCACTTGCTCTGCTTCTGAGCAAAAAGTACCGAAATGAATGGGTTGCAAAACGGCAAAAATCTTTTGACTACTGCACAAATGCGTTCCTTGAATTTGCGAGTGCCGTTGGCGAAAGTGAATTGGATTGCAATGTGATCGCATCTTTGTCAAAATCGCTAACCGGATTCGAATTGATGTATTGGAACGATTCCCATAAAGCAGAATTTTTAGACAAGTTGAAAGATATTAAAGACAAACTTGATTCGTATGAAGTTAAAAACTCTTTGGGAGAAACTGAGACAAGAATGACGCTCAAGACATCTGATGGTCAAGAGAAATCTGTTGTCTTCGACCGTTCAGATTTAAGTCCCTTGAGCCAAACTATCAAGAACAAGATCAACGCAACATTCAACAACTATGGAATGTCGGTAACTTACGACGATAAAGTCCAAGTGTTACTGTCGCTGATCGAAGATTTAATGGAAGGTAATTAAAATGTCCAAATCGGTTTATTGGTGTCCTCATTGTGGCATACCTGTAATAGAAAATAAAATATGTCCTGTATGCAAAGCCGAAGGAGAAATAATTTCCACCAATGGTATCTGCAATCCCGTTTTTGTGCAGGAAAAACGACTTTTGTCCTGCATTATAGGTGAGGACATCAATAACTCGAATGTTTGGTATCTCGGCAGCAGCCAGTACTTAGTAGATGGTGTACGAAAGAGAATATCATACGGTGAGTTCTATAAAGCTAAAAGACATTTAGAGTGTGCTGATAAAATTCTTATTGACGCTGTACACGATGACACGATTTATAACCTTGACTTGTATATCAAAGCCAACCAACGGTATATTAACGAACTGATTTTTGAAGCAGAGATCTACGTAACAGATCTGGTTCGAGAGTTGAAAGAAAGCTCGGAAGACGGTATTTCTTATATTCCTACAGTATCTTTTTCCGGCGGTAAAGATTCAACCGTTGTTAGTAGAATTGTACGCGATGCACTTCAGAACGAGTCCGTAATCCACTTTTTTGGTGATACAACCCTTGAATTCCCCAGCACTCACGTATATGTCGATGGGGATTTCCGAGTTGAGAATCCTTTTACACCGATGATTCCCAGTGAAACCGAAAACGACTTCTTTAAATTGTGTAATGTTTTCGGTCCTCCCAGTAAATTTGAACGTTGGTGCTGTACTATTTTCAAAACTAGCAATTTGAACAGCGAATATCAGAATCTCAATGGAAACAGCTTGACTTTTTTGGGAATTCGTCGCAGCGAATCCAAGGAAAGACAAAAATACGAGCGTACACAGAAACATTCCAAAATCGGATCTCAGATCAATGCAATGCCGATTATTGATTGGTATGATTGCGATGTTTGGCTTTATATCCTTTACAAAGGCATTAAGTTCAACGAAGCATATCGTTGGGGTTATAAGCGTGTAGGTTGCTGGTGTTGTCCTAACAATTCAGACTGGTCAATGATGCTGACCGACATTTACTATCCTCAGCTGTCTAATAAGTGGAAGGGTGTTCTGTATGATTTTGCAACCAAAACTAACAAAACTGACATTGAGGATTATGTTGAAAACGGAAAATGGAAGACTCGAAAGGGCGCAAGCGGTCTTGAAACTCGAAATGTAACAATAGCAGATACGCCTTGCAATCTTTCGGATCGCGCTCGCAATATTGTAATCAAAAAAAAGTTGCGTCCGGATGTTATAGAGTTTTTCAAGCCATTTGGCAAACTTGAAATTTTCAACAAAGAGGATGCGACCTACATAACCATTACAGAGTGTGAAATACGCAACTCAAAGGGCGATGTAGTATACAAACGCAAAAAAGTTTGCGACTTGGTTATTACTTGGGGAACGCCCGTATTAAAGGTGCTTCCCGAAAAAAGCACTGATATCCAGTTGATAATTAGCAGACTTAAATGTCAGCTTAGAAAATATCAGTATTGTATTCGCTGTTCTGCCTGTGATTCAATTTGTCCTTATGGAGCTATCAATACTTTGGGCGACAGGCGTTATTCGATAGATGAGAGTCGCTGCAAACAGAATATGAATGAGTGCTCCAAATGTATCGCCAAATTCTATAATGGCTGTATTACTTGTCAGGTTTTAGCGGGTAAAAAGGATGTACCGGATGAAGAAGAGGAAGTATAATGATTTATTTTGATAATGCCGCTACAACTCGAACAAAACCAAATGAGGTTATTGAGGCATTTAATTACTATGTAACAGAGATAGGGACAAGTCCTGGACGCGGAAGCTATTCTCTCGGCATACAGGCTTCTCGTATGCTGTATCAATCGAGAAAAACAGTAGCAAAATTCTTCGGAATAAGCAACCCGGAAAATGTGGTGTTTACGAAGAACTCTACTGAAGGTATTAATTTTTTCTTCATTGGATACTTGAAAAATGGGGATCATGTAATAATAAGTCCTTACGAGCATAACGCTGTTCTTCGTCCGTTACACAAGCTAAAAGAACAAGGTATTATAGATTATACTGTATTACCCGAGGAAGCAATTTACGATGCAGAACACCATCTTGAAAAATACATCCGTAGCAATACCTCGTTGATTGCCATTACTCTCGCAAGTAATTTGACTGGTCAAATCGTATTCAATACTGAAATATCCAAAATAGCTAACAAACATAATATCAAAATGTTTGTCGATGCTTCCCAAGGGGCTGGGAAAAAGCTTTTGAATATGCAACGCGATGGAATAGATGTTTTGGCATTCACGGGTCACAAAGATTTGATGGCTTTGCCGGGTGTTGGCGGTATTTGCTCGCAGGACGCCCTAAACATTACTCCGCTTATTCAAGGCGGAACAGGTATTCATGGTGATGAGTATACCAATCCCCAAGCTTACCCGGATTCATACGAAGCAGGAACTTTAAATATGCCAGCAATATGGAGTTTGAAGGTTGCTATAGAGATTATTGAAAAGAATATAGAATATGCCTCGCAGTACGAATCAGATTTGCTAAATAGACTGATTGAAGGACTTCAAAGAGATAAAAATATTATCCTTTACAATACAGATAAGCTAAGAGTACCGACGATATGCTTCAACATACAGGGCGTGCCGTCAAGTGAGGTCGTATCTTATTTGGACAAGCATGGAGTGTGTGTAAGAGGCGGTATCCATTGTGCTATTTTGGCTCATAAGCAAATAGGAACGGTGGAAACAGGAGCTGTTCGCGTCAGCCTTAATGCTTATAATACTCTTGAAGAAGTTGAGAAGTTTATACAAATTATTGGAGATATAAAAAATGCACTTGGTATTTTATAAAACCAACGATGTTTTTGTAGCTGAAGAAAAGCTTCAAGAACAAGACATCAAAACAGAAATTGTGCCTACCCCCGTTCAAGACAAAGCATATTGTGGGGTTTGCGTTAAAGTTTCTGTGAACAAAGAAATAGTTTTGCCTTTCCTTGCAGGAATGGACTACAAAATCATAGAGTAAGGTGGTGATAAAATGGGATACGAAAACCTTAACATTTTACGCAGCTATAAAACAAACAAAAATGATATTGTTCGGGAATTCTACGTTCCCATTTTGACACAATCAGTTCTCTATAAAAGAGCCGTAGGATTTTTCTCGTCTACAGCTCTCATTGAATTGTCAAAAGGTATTTCCGGTTTAATAAAAAATGGTGGAAAAATCAGATTCATTGTATCGCCATTGTTATCAGAAGAAGACATTTCTGCCATCCAAAGGGGTTATGACGAGAGAGAAATCATTAAAAATTGCTTGGAGCGAGAAATCAAAGAACCAAGGACAAAGTCTGAAGAAGAACGCTTGAATTGGCTGGCGCATTTGATCGCCAATAATTACTTGGAGATTAAAGTTGCATTTACACCTCCAAGTAAGATAAGCGGAATGTATCATGAAAAGATTGGTATCCTGTATGATGAAAACAATAATAGAGTGGCATTTACAGGTTCCATGAACGAAACGATAAATGCCTTTCATAACAATTATGAATCTATCGTAGTGTTTAATTCTTTGATTGAAGAAGATGCGCAGAGAGTTGACGATCTTGAGCGAGATTTTGATTCTCTTTGGGCTGGACGTGAGGAAAACATCACGGTTTTGGAGTTTCCTAATGTAGTTAAGGAAAAATTATTAGCTTACAAAAAAGACACAATGGAACTCTCCTTGGATCAAACAGAGTTAGAGCATCTCTTCGAGGAAACTAACCGAATTCCGGGTATTCCCTTAGTTCCTTTCGGTGTTAAATTACATGACTATCAAGAAGATGCTATCGATGCGTGGGCGAAAAACGATTACTGTGGAATCTTTGATATGGCAACAGGAACCGGAAAGACATTTACCGGTTTGGGTGCCGCGGCAAGACTTTTCAAAGACAAAAAGAAGGCTGCGATCATCATCGTTTGTCCGTATCAGCATTTGGTTGAGCAATGGGTTGAAGACATCCTAAAGTTCAATATGCTTCCTACGATAGGGTATTCTGCATCAAAACAATCCGATTGGAAAAAGCGTCTTCAAAACGATATAATGGACTTTAAGCTCGGCATTATTAAATCGTTTTGCTTTGTAACTACGAATGCTACCTTTTCGTCCGAGTATGTTCAAACACAATTAAATAAACTTGGCAAAAACACTTTGCTTATTGTGGATGAGGCGCATAATTTTGGCGCTACTAATCTACGTCTTACTCTAAATCCCAAATTTGAATATAGACTTGCGCTTTCTGCTACGCTGGATAGGCATGGGGATGCCGAAGGAACACAAGCGTTATACGATTATTTTGGTGAAAAATGTATTGAATATGGCATAGAGAGAGCAATACGTGAAAACAAGCTCACGCCATATTATTACTACCCTTGTGTTGTTTATTTGACAGAAAACGAACTTGAGAAATACAGAGATATCTCTAAGCGTATTGCAAAGCAATGTCACAAAAGTAAATCTGGCAAATTAGAGATTACAGAACTCGGTAAAAAGTTGTTAATAGAAAGATCTCGAATAGTCGCAGGTGCATACAACAAAGTTGATTTGCTAAAAGACTTGATGCAAGAGTATAAAGATGATTCTCATATTTTGGTGTATTGTGGCGCTGCAAGAAATACGGATTTTTCATCTGATGTTTCCGAATCCGATACAGAAGGAGAGCGCCAAATAGTCTCTGTTTCAAAAATGCTTGGAAATGAACTTGGCATGAAAGTTACGCATTTTACCTCTTCTGAATCTGCAGTTGAAAGAGAGCAAATTAAAGAGCAGTTTGCCAATGCAGATCCGTATCAAGCGATTGTGGCAATTAAGTGCTTGGATGAAGGTGTAAACATCCCAAGTATAAAAACAGCATTCATTTTAGCGAGCAGCACTAATCCTAAAGAATATATCCAACGGAGAGGACGTGTTCTCAGAAAAGCTCCAAACAAACCGTTTGCCAAAATATACGATTTTATTACACTTCCGACGCCACTCGACTATGTTAATGGCGATAGTGAAGTTGCTCGTCTTGATCTTGGATTAATCAAACGAGAAATTGTCAGGATGAAAGAGTTCGGTGAGATATCCAAGAATCCTTCCGAAGCAGACAAATTGATAAAAGAACTCTCAGAAATATACAGACTTGACGAAATCGATCAGGAGGAAAGTTTCTAATGAATGATAAAAAGCTTGATGAAAGAAAACTCAATATGATTAAGGTCAAAGTTATTGAGATTGAAAAGAATAATATCATTAAAAAAGATTCTAACGATGCCATTGCTGAAAGCATTAGAAAATATATCGAAAAGGTGGTGGACGGTAAATGCTGATCAAAAAACTGGAACTTGAAAATTTTAGGCAATATATTGGCAGTCAAACAATTGAGTTTTCTATAGATAGAGAGAAAAATGTCACTGTTTTGATTGGCGTTAATACTTCCGGTAAGACCACCTTGGTTCGTGCGTTTGAATGGGTGCTTTATGGCACAAATGAATTTGACGACAAGAATCTTCTGAATAAAAATGTTGCGGAAAACATGCAAGTCGGTGAAACTAAAGCGGTTAAAGGTGTATTAACAATTGAGCATGATAGTGGAACCGGTGAACCCATCACATATGTAATTGAACGTAAGCAGATCTATACATGCACGGGTACTTCTGTTCGAGCAAATGTTTCGGAAGCCAAGTTATCATATTTTCAGCCTGATGGGCAGACCAAAACCATACTCAATACGGATTTTTATACTAATGTGGAAAGAATCCTTCCCAGGCGTTTGGCCGGTTATTTCTTCTTTGGAGGAGAGCGTGTAGGAAACATTGCAACTAAGTCTGACATTGAAGAATCTGTCCAGGGATTAATGGGGTTAGATGTGCTAAAAAACGCCATTAGCCATCTTAAAACCGTTATAAACAAATTGAAAAAATCTCTTGATTTTTCCGGAGATAGCAGAGCTATTGAATCCCAAAACAAATTAAATGGTGCTTTAGCTCGCAAGCAAGAATGCGAAAACGACTTAAATATAGTAACCGAACAGCTCGAATACTATCAGTCCGAAAAAGAAAAATATGCAGCTCTTCTCAGAGCTAATGAAGAAACCGCTGCCGCTCAAAAAAGACGTGAGCAACTCGACAATATTATTAAATCTCTTGAAGACAGAATTTCCCGAGACAAAAAAGATCTAGTTTCTGCTTTTAGTCGAAACTCTTTCGCATTTTTCAGTCTTCCAATACTAAAAAAAACTGTTGAGATGCTTAATAGCTCCGAAGACGAAACCGAAAGCGTTCCAGAGATGACGGCAGCTTCTATTGATTACATTTTGAAGAGAGGTGTGTGTATCTGTGGCACTTGCATATCGGAAGGTTCTGCTGCTGAAAAGCATCTGCTCTGCGAAAAAGCTAAACAGCCGCCCGAATCTATCGGCTCACTCGTAAGAAGATATCGTGAACAGGCAATGGATTATATTTCTTCTTCGGATAACTATTACGAAGCAATCGAGAGCAGAATCGCCACTCTGCGTTCGGACCAAAGAGAACTCGGTTTGCGCATTGATGAAAGAGCTTCATTAGATGAGTCTCTTAAGGGAGCAAAGGACGTTGCTACTCTCGAGCAGCAGTACCAGATAGCTGAGCAAAGAGCAAAAGAATTTGACAAGCGCCGAGAATCTTTGCTGGAAACAATAGGATCTTGTAAGAGAGATATTTCCAACTATGAAAAAGCCCTTGAAACCCTTACCAAAGCCAATCAGAAAAATGCGCGCATATCTCTCAACATTGATTATGCGCAAGCTGTTTTAGATTGGGTCAGCGAGGCGTACTATAGTCGTGAAGGTATTGTTCGCGGAAGATTGGAAGAAAAGGTAAATGCTAACTTTGCCATGATGTATCATGGCTCGAGAACCGTTACGATTGATGATAAATATCGTGTGAAATACATTGATGTAACAACAGAAGAATCCGACGGTTTGAAAGCAGTTAAAAGCTTTGCTTTCGTTTCCGGACTTGTGGATTTGGCAAAGGAAGCGCTTAATTCCGACAGTTCTAAAGAAGCAAATACCACTCCACAGTATTATCCGCTGGTAATGGACGCGCCTTTTTCCAATGTCGATGAGATACATATAAGGAATATTTCTGCAATTTTGTCACGATCTGCCGAGCAGGTAATTATTGCGGTAATGCAAAAGGACTGGGAGCCTGCCGCAGAGATTATGGCGCCATTGGTGGGTAAATCTTACCGAATTGAAAAAGACCACGATGCTGATGGCAAGGAAATAGATACTATGACGCACATCAAGGAGAACTAAATATGTTTGATAAGGATATGCAAATACACGGCAAATATGCCACATATTGGAAAGCATTAACACAGCTTCCCGGGAATGCGGTTGAAACTACAAAGAACTTTAAGATATTCGAAAACTATATATATGTATATATGGTTGCGCCTATTATTGGTCTTTTGAATGGTCGAAAAGGTTACTATGATCCTTCCGATGATTCGAAAGATACTGCTGGTATGCTTGCTGAAATACAAATTAAAAATTCTACAAAGCTCAAATATATATATCGTTTGATTGTATTAACCGATGATAGCGAAGGGCTCTCAGATGAAGAGAAAATTAACAGAGCGTTTCGTGAAGATAACAATGATGAGTCTATCAAAAATGGTATGGAGCTTTATACCGCATATTTCTTTGGCGGACTTGAAGTTTTGTACGAGACTTTTGTAACTAATTGCATTACTGATGATGACTACATTGCTAAAATATTTGAGTTTGTAAATGAATTCAAAGAAGAACAATCTATTGATGATTTGACGTTGGATATCGAATCACTATTAAAGAGCTAACTATGAGTTACTATGACGATTGGGAATACGACATAAAAGAATTCCTTATTTCATTTTTAGAGTCGGATTTTAACCAATTGAACATTGAAGCTTTTTTGAAAAAGCTTGAATTAACTCACTATGAAGTCCCAGACGATGTCAAATCCGCTAAGAGAGCCCTTTTGGTTGACGGCGATCCCGATTATATAATTTCGTCTACAGACTTGTCTTGGATATCCGAAAGAACCGATGTATTAATTGCAAGCTCAAATAATCGAAATTTAATTTTTGTGGATTTGGATTCAACAAGAGATACATATTATCTGAATTCCGCAGCTTTTATCAAGGTTTTTAACAAGGCATTTCCTAAAAATAACTGTTATATCATTAAAACCTGTGATGGACTTGCTGTTGGTAGCATGCGGAAATTCAATTCCATTGCAGAAAACAATTTCTGTATAACTCAATTATTCACAGAAACTTATCTGGACACTGCAATTGAATTTTTGGATGAGTTGTCTTTCGATGAGTATGACGAAATTCCTGCTACTATCATTGACTACTCTCCTCAAGAACGTTTTGAGTATGTGAAACCAAGATCAAGTATAGATGAGTATGATGAATATTCGGATCAGATTCATTTGATTTTTCAAGACGATCCGAATATTTACACTACCTACACCGAAGTGTGCAAAATTTTAAGCAATGTAGCTAATCAAGGGGATATTTCTTCGTTTGATATGCTCGAAGAGGCATTAGAAGTCGAAGAAAAAACATTGATATCTCCGTCATTACAATCTTCGGAGAATGAAACTTCTTTGTTTTTTGAAGAGGAGACAGATTTCTCACAAGAAGCGTATAATGACGCAGAACTTATGTTAAGAGAAATGTTGAGCAAAAGTAATGGGAGGTTAGGAAATTTAAAATGAAAGCAGAGGCTAAATCATTAAGATTCTTAGGCGAGAGTAACAATCTGTCTGTTCCATTTTTTCAAAGACATTATGTTTGGACGGAGGAAAACTGGATAGAGTTGATTGAAAGCCTTGAAAATACTGAAGTTACGCCATTTTTAGGTTCCCTTATTTTGAAAGAGCAATCTGGAAACGAGTTTTCGATAATTGATGGACAGCAACGTCTTACAACAGTAACAATCTTGGCAAAAGCAATATATGATTCTTTGCCTGATGCGAACAAAGCACCTGGAAGCGGTGTTAGAAACGGAATAGAAAATTTCTTGTTTTACCGTTCGAATGCAGCAGATGATTTTCAAGATAGCCATGTGAAAATACAGCATTCCCGTATTGATAATCAGGATTATTCGCGTATCATAAAAGCTGGATTGCTTGATGATATGAAAATTGACTTAGATTCGATTAACAATAATTCAAGCAACATATTACAATGTTATAAATACTATCGTGAACGTTTTGTTGAATATACAGTGGATAGAATCAAGAATTTATTTACGTTGTTGTTTGATGGCAATCGTAAAGTTCTCATTGTGATTGAATTAGGAAAAGACGATGTAAACGAGCAGACAATTTTTGACACAATAAACAGAGCTGGTGTACGTTTGAGTGCTGCAGATATAATTAAGAACAATCTCTTCAAGAAATTACTTGACAAATGTGATAAAAATGAAGCTATAAGAGAACAAGTTGTAACTACATACAAAGATTGTTGGGATAATGTTTTTGCCCGAAATCAAACCGTGTGCGATATGTGGGATGAAGAACGAATTTTTGGTAACATAAAACATAGCAATCTCGAATTTCTTCTTTATTGTGTCGCTTGCATAAAGTGGGGAGAAGACTGCGATATGTTCCCCAAATTGGAAGCAGTATATAATCGAGAAACAGAAAATATGAGCTATGCAGATTTACTTGCGCTAGTTGCCGAAATAAAAGCGTATGCAAACATATTTATGGATTTTGTCTTAAAATTTAGAAATGAAGTTGACAGTGAATCAACAAATAGATACTTCAGGTATAACAATCATGTGGATCGTCTGTTACTCATCCTTTTAAAGTTTAAAATTCAAATGTTTTACCCGTATGTCATTAAACGTTTGTATGAAGTGAACTGCGATACCTCCGACGAAGGTTTGATTAAGGATTTTGCAAAATTAGAGTCTTTTGTTGTTAGACGTAAATTATCCATAAAAGGCACGCATGATTACACATCTAAGTGCTACAGCATAATAAAAAGCGGAATAGATGCATTGGTTGAATCTGATTTGGCCAATGCAGACTCTGGTATAACAGATCTTGATATCAAGCGTTATTTAGCTGATACTAAGGATGATACCGCAAAAATGGTTCTGTTTTGTATTGAACTTTATCTCAGAAGAGACGATGCTATGGATGTTAATGTACTGGAATACAAATACACGCTTGAACATATCATGCCGAAGAAATGGGAAACCCATTGGTCTTCCGTTCCAATTGTTAATGGCGATAACGTTTTGGACATGCAGTTGGAAGAAAGTAAACAATATAGAAAAGAGGCAATAGAATCTATCGGTAATAAGACCTTGCTTACTTGTAATCTTAATTCTTCCATTAGAAATGCTTCATATGATAAAAAAATCTCTGGAGACGGAGATACAAAGCCCGGATATAAATCTCACACAATGCTGTTATTAACAAAAGAAATTGTATCTCTGTATGAAGTAGATCCAACTTGGGATGAAAACAGTATAGTAAAAAGAGCAGAAAAACTGTTTGACGAATTTTTAATCTTGTGGCCAAGTTTTTCGGAGACTGTTCAGTCTCCTCGGGTGCTCGCTCAAGATCAAGAATCAGACCCGGATTTATCTAAGTATACAAAAGAACAACTTGATAACCCAATAGAATTGTTAGGGGTACTATAATGAAAATCAAAGCCTACAACAAACTCGTCCGTGACCGCATTCCCGAAATTATAGAGGCATCCGGTGCGGAGTGCAAAACCGATATTCTTTCTGACGAGAAGTATCTCGAAATGATTGACGCAAAGCTCGATGAAGAGCTTGCAGAATACCACAAGGATCAGAATATCGAAGAACTTGCTGACTTGCTCGAGGTTATCCGTGCAGCCACCCTCGCTCGTGGATATACTCTCGAAGAACTTGAGGCAGTGAGAGCAAAGAAAGCAGACAATCGCGGCGGATTCGAGAAAAAGATTCTCTTGATTGAAACTATCGAAAAGTGAGGTGATACTATGGCTGAATACAGATCTGTCTCGGGCAGTTCCGCCGAGGATCTGTTTATAGAGTTGTTTGCCGATACGTTCGGTGCAGAAAAAGCGGGATATCTGTATTCGCAGTATCCCTTCTATGACATTTATCAGAATGCACGTTTTGCTGACTTTGTTCTTGAAAACGGCGCAAAACGTGTAGCTATTGAAATTGATGACCAAGCCTCTCACGATCCGAGACATATTTCGGTGGACAAGTTCTGCGATGACATTCTAAAGCAAAACAGTATGGTGCATCTCGGTTGGGATATCTACCGGTTTGCCGTTCGTCAGATGCAAAAACAGCCCGAAACGGTTAAGGATGAGCTTCGCGTATTCCTTGGCAACGATCCACGTTTTAAAGAGATTGAGGATTATCTTCCGACACAGCAAGGTAAGGTTCTTGTCGGCGAGAAGTTGGAACTTCGCGAGTATCAGCAGGAGGCCCTTGATTCCCTTGAGGCTATGCGTGCCAACAAGGAAACCATCGCTCTGCTTTACCATGCGACCGGCACAGGCAAAACTGTTACCGCTGTTATGGATGCCAAGCGTTGCGGTGGACGAGTTCTGTTCGTGGCTCATACAATGGAGCTTGTTAATCAGGCGTACAACACTTTCAAGAATCTGTGGAATACTGTGTCCGTCGGTAAATTTGCTGACAGTATCAAAGACACCGATTCGCACGTTATTTGCGGAAGTATTCAGAGCGTTGCTTTGAATCTTGAACTGTTCCGAGATAACGATTTTGATTACATAATTATCGACGAGGCACATCATGCCTCTGCCGATACATACCAAAAGGTACTTGCCTATTTCAAACCCAAGTTTACGCTTGGACTTACCGCGACCCCCGAACGTGCGGATGATACCAATATTCTTGAAATCTTCAAAAACACGGCGCACAAGCTGGACATTCAGACCGCTGTGGAGATCGGCGCGCTCGTTCCCGTTCGTTGCATTCGTATTCATACTAATATCGATATGACGAAGGTGCGCTTTAATAGCGTACAGTACAACATTCGCGATCTTGATGATAAGGTTTTCGTTCCCGAACGCAACAAGTTAATTGTTGATACATGGTTGTCGTATGTGAAGAATAAGCGAACTGTTGTCTTCTGTGCTTCGGTCAAGCATGCCGAGCAGATAGCAAAACTGTTCCAAGATGCCGGAATCAACGCACTTGCTGTATCCGGTAGCATGAAAACATCCGAGCGAAACGAACAACTTGCTAAGTTCGCAAGCGGAGATATTAAGGTGCTTTGCGCCTGTGATCTACTCAATGAAGGTTGGGATTGCCCTCAAACTGAGGTTCTGTTTATGGCAAGGCCGACGATGTCCAAGGTGCTTTATACCCAGCAACTCGGTCGTGGCATGCGTAACTGTAAGGGAAAAGATCACCTTATGGTCTTTGATTTCGTGGATAATGCAAGTCAATATAATGCTCCCTACTCGATGCACCGCCTGTTTAAGTTAAAGGACTACCACCCAGGTGGAACGGTTCTCGGCAAAAAAGGAGATAGAGAGGCTGAGGCAGACCTATATGCAAAGGGTGAACGTCCCGATGCAGTAATTGATTATCCTGTCCATGCTATCGATTATGAACTTGTTGATATTTTTAATTGGCAAGAAGAAGCCGCAGGAATGATCAGCCAAATGGAGTTTATCCGTCGCGTTGACGTTCAGTCCGAAACCATCGAACGATACGTTCGTGATGGAATGATCCTCCCCGACCTTGTTATCCCTATGAGCGAACACCGTAGCTATAAGTATTTTAAGGAAGAAACGCTTAAGACTTACGCCGAACAGTATGGTTGGGAGCTGATTGATGATAGCAACCGTAAGGATATATTTATGGACATGATCGAAAAAATGACGATGGATCACTCTTATAAGCCTGTTCTGCTAAAATCGATATTAACCCATGCCGATTCGAACGGTAGAACAAAAATATCTGATTTAGCTGAATATTTTAAGAATTACTATAATACCAGACGAAGTAATGGCTTAATTGTGGAAAAGAGCGACAGTATTTTTGTAAGAGAAAACTGCAAAGACAAAGAAATAGAGAGAGAAATATTAAGCTATCCTTTTAAACGTTTTGAAAATATGAGTATGATGCATCACACTAAAGCCTTAGGAGTCATTCAAATCGATCCAATTGTATGGAAACAGCTAACCGATCACGATAAGAAATGGATCGAATCAGTTTGTAACAAAAAATTAGACTTTTACTACCAAAGGATTAATAAAAACGAGAAGACATGAAATATGTTTGCGACTGATACATAATATTATATGAGAAAAATCATCAAAAACGCTATTCAATGCAAACTCTGCGGTGAAATCATCGAATCCACCGACAGGCATCAATATGTCACATGCAAATGCGGAGCATGCGCGGTGGATGGTGGTCACGATTATCTTCGGCGGTGTTTCAAAGATAAAAATTGTTACACGGACCTGTCTGAAACCATAGAGGAAAATACGGAAGAAAAGAAATAAGGAACCGAAGTTCTGACGATGATGGGTTAGACGATGTAATTCAATTTCTTTCGAACAACAACGAAAGGCAACGAATAAAGTAAAAGGATGATTCATCGTGAGTCATCCTTTTGCCAACTTAAAATATGTTCCTCTGGTTTTGTCACAAACGGCATTTCTATCGGACGGGAGAGTTATCCGATAGTTAACAGAAAAAAACGCTGGACTTACGGTCACCTTTTCTATGTGCAAAGGTTCTGACGAAAATAATTAATCCACCAAAGCGCGTCGCACTAGGTCAAGAAAATGCTCGGCGATAAAATAAGATTATTTTGAATCATCACTTGCAATTTGGGGAACAATATGATATAATATAATTATAAATGTTCCCCAAGAGGAGGCTGTTATGCAAAACACCTTTGAAATGATACAAAATCTATTACGAACAAAAGCCGAATATCAGGCAAGACTCAATTTGATACCTTACGAAGGTTCCATTGATATCAAAGAAAATTCGGGCAAGAAATACCTCTATATACGCAAACGCGAAGCAGGCAAGGTCCAATCCACCTATGTTGGTCTTTATTCCGAAGAACTGCATCAAACGCTACTCCGCGGAGTAAAAGAAGCACGAGAACTGAAAAAGCAAATCAGAGCCATAGAGAAGGAGCTTGCAGCACTTGGATATAGCCATGAGGAACTTGCGCCTGATGTGATTTTGAATATGGATTTCGTTCGAGCAAATATGAAATCTATTATTTACGACCAAGCTGTGCTTGAAGGTGTGTCAACCACATTCCCGGATACCGAACTGATTATTGAAAACGGCAAGGTCAACAATGTAAGTGCCGAGGACGTTCAGAAAATATTAAATTTAAAGCACGCATGGGAATTCGTGCTTGATAAAGATGTTATTCAGTCACCTACAAGCTATTACGTGTGCCAATATATAGCACGACTTGTGAACGAGGGCTTTTATTACGAAGGCGGCAGAATCAGAGGTGTACCTGTAAAAATCGGTGGATCGAGTTACATCCCTCCTCTGCCCGTGGAATATGAGGTCAAGGACCAAATCGAAAAGATTGTTGCAGCCAATGCCTCTTACGTTGATATTGCCATCGAGCTTGCCCTTTATGTCATGAAAACACAGATTTTTAACGACGGCAACAAGAGAACGGCAATCATATTTGCCAATCACTATCTCATTGCCCACGGCGCAGGACTTATGGTAGTTCCCGAAAATATCGTCCCCGAATTCAAGCAGCTGTTGGTAAGATACTATGAGGATATCGATGTCGGGGCAATAAAGGATTTCCTTAAAAATCAATGTTACAGAACCTTTCAATCGGAAAGCAAACAATAACAGAACACTAATTGGGGAATATTTTTTTGCGACAGTGTCAATAATGTTCCCCAATTTTGCTTTCGTAGCCCCTCAAAAAGCGCATCACTGTAGTCAAAGAAAAAGCATTTACCGAGAGCGGGAGTTCATGAGTATAAAGTGAACCAAATCAAAGTTCAAACACAGAATTGCATTTTTAGGGCTCAGATTTACAGTTTTCGTTTTCCGCCTTCCTTGCAAGTGGCTTGAAAAGCATCGAAAAGCCTTGAAAAACCAGCGTTTTGTGTCGTTTCGTGCAAAAGCGTGATTTCGGATAAATGGTAGAGATACTATCTGAGCGGAAAAATCAGTTCTTTCGTCAAAGCGACTTTTTGTTGTGCCGCTTTCGGCCTTCATGCCATCAGAATGAAGGCGCGAAGCCCGGGGCGACGCTGTTTTCAAAGCAAGACCTCAAAATGAGGTCTTGCAACGGTATCAAGGCCTCATTCTGAGGCCTTGATAGTCAATGTCCCCCTTTGTCCGAAATTCAATCCGCAAGGGCATCTTGATCAAGTCGCAAAATATGATAAAGCAAAAACATCAGAACAGAAGGAGGTGTTATAATGGCGACGAAAAAATATGAAAGCCTGCGCATTATGTCTCTCGAAGGCAGCGTGGTGTTCAAAAATGACGGTTTTACCGCTACCAAGGACGGCAAGCCCGACCCAAAGGCGTTCAGGGGCGTTCTCGATGAGAGCCTTGACACCTTGAAGCTCGCAGATGTGTACGATCGGCACAAAAGCGAGTTTGATTACCCTTATCTTGACGGCAAGAAGCGATTCTGCCGCGCCGTTGTGAGCCTTTCCTTCAACCGTGCGATCAAGTTGTACGAGTCATACGGCAACCGCTACGTTCTGAACGATCACAGCGTTACCGATGAGGATATGCGGGATCACGTCTGCATCAGCACCGTAGGCGGCGAGCCGACGCTGATCGCCATAGACGTATCCTTCCGAGAGAACAGCGGATATACACCCGTGGAGAAACCGATTGCGGAAGGAATCCTCGGCAAGTATTTCAAATATGATGCCGATACGCGCTCATATAAGCGAAGCGACAAGACCATCCCCACGGATATCAGCTGCCGGGAGATCCGTGAGCATCTCTACACCCATGGCTTCGATATTGACGGCATCCACTATGTCCGCTACAAGCCGCGACGGTCGTTGCCTCTTTATTGCCGAACCGCTGTATGCGGACATGATGGTATGGAGCTCCTGCGACCTTTCTGCCGACAATGCCTCCGATCAGGCTTCCTGGCAGGCGTATATCGCACTCACGCTCAGCAGTATCAAGAGCACGATCAGGCTTCCCAAGAAATCCATCCTCATCATTCGCGACAGAGTCAGCCGCTTTACCGAAAACGTGATATGCGTCAAGGAAACCGACATGCACGACCTTCGGGCAGAGGAGGAAGAAGCCGAGATCGAAAAAAACGTCATCTGGGACGGCGAGGCTCTGCTGGATGCCGAGATATTCAACGCGAACGGATACGGCACACGCGGCATGATGCTTCTGCGCAACCGTTTCTTCAAGACCTGCGCATTTAACACCAACCTGCAGGATTGGTTCTTTGATAACGACATCACACAGGTAAGCCGACTTGCGGGCTATACCACGGCGCGCGATATCAAGGACATTAAGCTGGTCATCACCGAGAGCAGTGTGAAGTATTTCAAGTTCATGCCAAAGGATATGCCCTTCGAGCAGAAATGCAAGCCCTTTCTTGACGCGCTCTACAAAGGCAATAACAACTCTGCCTTCGGTGTTGTCAAGGCTGACCACGATGCCCCGCTGATGGACGGCATGATGGCGTACACCAACTATCAGCTTCTCAATACCATCGGGCTCACCCGTGAGGGCGTCGGCAAGCTCCTTGAGCCGTCCTTTGAGTATCTTCAGGATATGCTGAACCGTTCTCCCTTTCTGCGCTATCAGATCAATATGACCACAGACCACGCCACCATTGCGGAAAATGAAGTCCCCGACCTTGCCAAATACCGCCGGGATACCGTCCTCGATATGAGCTGTCGCACGCCGCTGTTTGAGCAAACCGAGTTCTACAAATCCTTCCGCAGCGACACCGTCAAGTATTTTAAGGAACGGCTGAGAAAAGGACGGATCGCAGTCAGCGGCAACTATCAGGTGCTGTTCGGTAACGCCTACGAATTTCTCTGGGCGCTCACCGATGAGAGCTACGAACCGACCTTTTCCTTTTCATTGGATGACGGACAGGTCTGCACCACGGGTTTTGCTCACGGTGAAATGGTGCTCTGCGCCCGCAGTCCTCACATCACCATGGGCAATCTTTACCTCGCGCAGAACGCACACTGCTATGACCTTCTGCGCTACTTTAATCTCACTCCCAATATTATTTGTGTGAATGCGATTGAAAGCAATATTCAGCAAAGGCTTAACGGATGTGATTACGACTCCGACTCCATGCTCGTCACGGATGACGAGTTGATCATCGCAGGCGTGACCGGTTGCTATAATATCCTCAAAGTTCCCGTCTGCAAAGCAGAGCCTGTCGGCAAGAGACCTGTA
>ENA-OOZQ01000620-OOZQ01000620.1-human-gut-metagenome-genome-assembly--contig:-NODE-620-length-27518-cov-6.868915_pt1 | contig 27518 bp, 8 predicted proteins | sample MGYA00241188_ERZ501399 | MGnify/ENA primary metagenome ERZ501399 (study PRJEB25962, sample SAMEA2042658) | human gut metagenome | biome: human gut; feature: human-associated habitat; material: faeces... | reverse complement strand
ATCTTAAATCTCCTTCTGTCTTTTCTTCTTCTGTTAATGTATATACTATTTCTTGTTTATTTTCGTCATATTTTGGTAAGTTCTCGAATATATCATTCCATTTATTTGGATTTGTGCTATCTTGTGTTGTTGTGCTTCCTGCTGTTCCTGGTTTAGCTAACTCTTTTGTATATTCGCTTCCATCACTTCCATGTAGTTTGAATACTACTTTTGTTGGTCTTTGATTTAGCTTATTGCTATCATCTTCCCATACTTTGCTTACTGGTATGTTTACTATAAATCCTGTTGTTGTTGTCCAATTTGCTGTTACTTCATCACTTGTCATCTCTGGTGTTTCGTATTCTATATGTCCTGTTACAACATTCTTTATCGCTGTCGTTTCTTGGCTTATTCCTGTATATACTACTTTTACTATTTTATTTATTGTTACTTCTTTTTCTTCTGTTAGTTGTATTCCTTCTACTGCTTCTTCCCATGTTATCGTTTGGGCTTGTGCATCATATGTTCCTCCTGCTAAATCTGATTTTGCTTCATCTATCGCATATGGTAATTTATCTACTAATTTTACTGTTGCTCTTCCACTATAGTTTGTTATCCTTGCTGTATAACTTATATTGTATGTTAGCTCTTGATTTAGATTCTCTATTGTTGCTGTTCCGTTTTTACTTATGTGTTGCTCCTCTTTTGGTTCTACATATGTATGCTCTGGCTCTTCTGGAACTTTCTTATCTTCTCCATTTTGATTTATATATGCTGTATTCTTTATCTTTGTTCCATCTATTAATTTGTTTACTGTTACTTTAAACTCTATGACTACTTCTTTACCAACTTCAACTGTTATGCTAATTCCGTTTTGTAAGTCTGTAGCTGTCTTTGTGCTATCTGCAACATTGTCCATCTTTACTGAACCTTCTACAAATGTTGTTCCTGTTGGAATTGTATCTTTTACGATTACATCTCCTGCTCTTGTTCCATCATTTCTTACTCTTATTCTATATATTAGCTCGTCTCCCAAGCGAACTTTATTTCCACTTGCTGGCTCAGCTTCTTTATGTGCTGTTATATTTGCCTTTGTTACATTTGTTGTTACTTCATTTGTTGGCTCATTATCTACTGTTGCTTGGTTTGTTAAGGTTTTACTATATTCGTTACTTGCTAACTTATCTACTTTTCCTGCGAATACTACATCTATACTTCCATTTGCTGGTACTTCTACTGGTATTCCATTCTTTAAGTTTTGTTCTGTATATACTGTTCCTGTTTCTCCTACCTGTATTAGTGTATCATTATCAAATGTTATTCCTGCTGGTAATGTATCTCTTACTGTTACTGTTTTTGCTAAGTTTCCATCATTTGTTATTCTTATTGTATATTTTACTTTTTCTCCCTCTATTGCTTCTGTTTTGTCTGCCAATTTTTCACTACTAATTATAGCTTTATATATTGTACTTTCTTGGCTTCCTGTTACTTCTTCGCTTGTTTTTTCCGGAGTTAGTAGCTTAATATTTCCTTTTACATTGTTTGTTATTTTTTCTTGGTTCATATCTAAGCCTACATATACAACTTTTAAATTCTTTGTAACACTTACTGTTCCATTACCTGTAAAACTATTTATATCAGATACATTTTCTTTCCATGTTATTGTTTTATCTGTGCTATTGTATATTCCTCCAGCTAGATCTGATTTTTCTTCATCTATTGCATATGGTAGTGTATCTACTATTGTTACCTCTGCATCTCCTATATACTCTGTTATTTCTGCTGTATATGTTACAGTATAGTTTACTTCCTGATTTGCTACTGTTATTCTATCTGTTCCTGTTTTATTTATTACTTGATTTGTTATGTTTGGTGTTTTTAATCTATAGTAATAAATTACTTCTGTATCTTCTGCAGATATTGTTCCTGTTGCATTTGAAGGTGTCGCTACCAATTCATAATTTTGTTTTACATTTTCTGCTGCATTTGTATTGTAGCTTTCCCCTTGTTTTCCCTCTATTAATACATCTGCAATTTCACCACCATTTATATCTGGAACTCTTGTCTGAGTACCTTCTATGTAATAATGTACTATTACTTTTCCGTATTTGCTTACATTTGTTATCGTTTTAGCTGTTTGATCTACATTACCTTTTTCATAATATTTATTATTTAAATCTGCTTCATCTATTGTATATTTTATCTCATTACCATAATTATCAAATTTTGGTAATGTAAATTCATGTTTCCACTCTGTATCTGCTGTTACTGGTGATTCTGCTACTACTTCCTCACCGTTTTTCACTTGTATTGTAATACTTCCTGGACGTTTTTTAGCTATATCATTATTGTCATCCCATATTTTTGTTACTGGAATTCTTACATTTTCTCCCGGTACTTGGAATGTGTTTACTATTGTTCTTGTTTCTTGATTTACACTTGATTTAATGTAGAATTCATTATTTAAATCCAATTCATCAACTGTATAAGCTATTTCGTCACCATTTCCATCATATTTTGGTAAGTCATTAAATGTATATACCCAATTATTGCTATTTGAACTATCTGCATTTGCTTCTGTTACTTCTTGAGTATAATTTTTTCCATTTCCTGATACTTTTAATGTAATACTTGTTGGACGTTTTCCTGCTTCGTTATTATTGTCATTCCATGTTTTTGTAACTGTTACACTTACCGTTTCACCTGGTACACTAAATGTATTTGTTACTGTTTTATTTTCTTGATTTACTTCTGATGTATAGAATTTATTGTTTAAATTCTCTTCACTTAATGTATATTCGATTTCATTTCCATTTGCATCATACTTCTTTAAATTATTAAATGTATATTCCCAAGTGTTTGTAGCAGATTCTATTGCATTACTACTTGTTAAAGTTTGTCTTGCAACTTCACTTCCTGACGCACTTAAGATTAATGTAACACTTTCTGGACGTTTTTGTGCAGTATTATTATTATCATTCCATACTTTTCTTACTGTTACTGATGTTTTTTCATCTGGTACACTAAATGTATTTGTTACAGTTTTACTTTCTTGCTCTACACTTGTTGAATAAAATTTACTATTTAATTTTTCTTCACTTAATGTATATACTATTTCGTCTCCATTTGTAGCATTATATTTAGGTAAGTCTGTAAATGTATATAACCATCTATTTCCATCATTTTCATCTGCATTGTGACCACTTAATGTTACTTTATGTGCTTCACTTCCATCATTTCCTGTTAATACTAATACTACATTGTCTGGTCTTTTATTTGCTGTGTTATTATTGTCATTCCATACTTTTACTACAGGAATTGATATTTTGTCTGTTGGTACTTTGAATGTATTTGTTATAGTTTTTGTATTTTGATCTATCTTGCTATTTGCACTTGTATAGTAAATACTATCTAATTCTTCACTTAATATATAGTTTATCTCATTACCTTTTGAATCATATTTTGGTAAGTCATTAAATGTATATATCCAGTTATTGTTGTTTGATGGATCTGCATTTTCTACTGTTAAATCTTGTTTATGTGCTTGGATAGCTCCAGTTAGTACCATTGTTACTTTTCCTGGTCTTTTTCCTGCAGTATTATTGTTATCATCCCATACTTTTGTCACTTTTATAGACACCTTTTCATCTGGTACTTCAAATTTATTTGTAATAGTTCTTGCATCTTGGTCTATAACAGCATTTTCCTTTGTATAGAATTTATTTCCTAAATCCTTTTCATCTATTGTGTAATTTATCTCATTACCATCAGCATTATATTTTTGAACACTAAATGTATGTTTCCATCCATCTGTTTCTGTAACTTCCTCTTCTGCTACAACTTCATTACCATTCTTTACTTGTAATGTTACACTTGTTGGACGTTTTCCTGCTTCATTATTATTGTCATCCCAAATCTTTGTTACTGGAATCTCTATATTTTCTCCCGGTACTTGGAATGTATTTGTTACAGTTCTTGTTGCTTGATCTACATTAGATTTAATATAAAATTCATTATTTAAATCTTTTTCATTTATTGTATATTCTACTTCATCACCATTTTGGTCATATTTTGGTAAATCTGTAAAAGTATATTCCCAAGCGTTACTATCTCCTGCTACTGCATTTGCTGATGTAATTTCTTGCTCTTTAGAAACATTTACACCTGCACCTGTTCCTGTAACTGTTAATGTTACACTATTTGGACGTTTTTGTGCACTATTGTTATTATCATTCCATACTTTCTTTGCTGTCACAGTTACCTTTTCATCTGGTACAGTAAAAGTATTTGTTATTGTTTTATTTCCTTGGTCTATGTTTGCAGAATAGAATTTATTATTAGCTTCTGAACTTACTTCTTCACTTAATACATAATCTATTTCTACACCTTGTGCATTATATTTTGGTAAGTTTGTAAATGTATATTCCCAATTGTTATTATTTCCAGAAACTACATTTTGTACACTTAATTGTTGCTTATATGTCTTTCCGTCTCCTGTAAGTACAACTGTTACATTTGCTGGACGTTTACTTGCGCTGTTATTATTATCGTTCCAAATCTTTGTTACTTTTACATCTTTTAAGTATTCTGTTGGTATATCTTTTGTTACTTCTGTTGTATCAGTTTTTTCTGGTGTTTTTAAATTAATTGTTCCTGTTACTTTATTTGTTACATTTGCTTGTGTAACATCTAAATCTTTGTATACTACTTTTATTTCTTTTGTTATATTTATTTGATTTTTTATGCTTGCAAAACTATCTATTCCTGTTATGTTTTCCTTCCATGTTATTGTTTTAGCCTCAGCATTATATGTTCCGCCTGCTAAGTCTGATTTTGATTCATCTATTGTATATGGAAGTGTATCTACTATTGTTACTTCTGCATCTCCCTTATATGTATCTACATTTGCTGTATATGTAATTGTATATGGCATTTCTTGATCTTTTGATGTTATTTTATTTAAAGTACTTGTTTTACTTATATTGCTTGTTAATGTTGGATCTTTTAATTGATAGTAATATGTTACTACTATTTGCTCTTCAGTCATCGTACCACTTGCATTTGTTGGTAGTTTGCTTGTTACTAATTCATAATTGTTTGCAATGTTTGAAGATGCATTTGTACTATATTTGTCATCTACTTTTCCTGTTATTGTTTCATCTGCTACTTCTCCACCATTTTTGGCAGGTACTTTTGTTTCTGTTCCATCTATATAGTGATGTACAAGAACACTTGTAGCTTTTAATCTATAATAATAAATTACCACTGTTGTTTCACTGTTCATTGTTCCACTTGCATTTGCTGGTGTCTCTACTAACTCATATTTATTGCTTACATTTTGTAATGCAGTTGTTGAATAGTTATCTCCTAATAATCCATTTTGTGTTACATCTTGTGCTATTCCTCCATCTTGTAGTGGAACTCTATCTGTTGTTCCTTCTATATAATAGCGAACTATTACTTTAGCTGGAATTCTTTCAAATTCTACTACAATATGCTTATCTTCACTCATATTAGTGAATTTGCTTAATTTTACTGTTCCATCTTCTGCTGGTGTAAATTCGATTTCTTCTCCATTTACTGTTATTTTACTTACTCTATATCCGACATTTGGGCTTATTATAATATCTTTTTTGTTTGTTCCGCCTTTATCTACTGTCTCATATATCTCATCATTTTCTCCACTTATATTTCCGCCTTCGCCTTTTACTTCTGTTGTTATATTGTATGTTGTACCTATTAGACCAGCATTAACATTATCTACTGTTGCATTTATAATAACTGTATTGTTAAGTTTAATAATCTCATCAGTTTCTTTTGTTGAAACATTAAATTTGCTATTTACTTCTTGGTTATCACCAACATTTTTCTCTGTCAAATAATATTTATCACTATGTTCTATTCTTACTTTGTAATTACCTTTAGGTAATCCATCAAATTTATACTCTCCATTAGTATTTGTTGTTGTATTAGCTTCTTCATTATTACTACTTGTATTTATTAATCTTAAAGTTACCCCTTCTAGTCCTGTTTCATTATTATCTATAATTCCATTTTTGTTACTATCTACCCATACTTTTCCACTTATACTTCTATTTACTACTTTTACGTCTACTTTACCAGTCTCTACTTGTGCAGAATCTGTATATACTTGAACCATTGCATTATTAGCATATATATCATTAGCATTATTTCCATTCGTTTTTAATGTTATTTCTAATTCTACTTTTGTCTTTCCTACTAAAGCACCCTTTAATGCAATACCCTTTGCTGATTCATTTAATGTTTGTCCAATTGTTTTTTCAGACCATATACTATCTATTCCTATTCCTGTATTCTTTGCATCCATATCTTTTACAGAATCTGAATTAGTAATATATAATTTTAAGTTACCATTGTTTTGCTCTACACCATTTATTGTTTGTTTTACATTTATACTACCTACTGTATATGTTCCAGAGAAATTACTACCTCTTCCATCATTAGTATATGGTAATATATCTAATAATTGAAATTTTTCGATTCTTTCGTCTGTTTTGTTCTCATAAACTACTTTATATTTTACATCTCCATTTTTTTCAATTATTGGTTCATCTACTTCTTTATAAGCTCTATGACTTGCTAAGTTTATTATACTAATATAGTTTTGAGCAGTTCTATTTTTTAATTCTGAATTTCCTACTTTACTTAGGCCATCTTCTCCTACGACTTCTGACATAACTGCTGAAATTTCATAGCTTTGTCCATTTTCACTTTCATTGTCTATACTAGCTTTAAATTTTATAGCTTCTATATCTTTGTTAATCTGACAGTCATACTTATACCATGTTAAAAGTGTCGTTCCATTGCTATTATTAACAATTTCAGGTTCTTCATATTCCGAACTTCCTATCATATACTCTAAGCCCTTTGGAAGTGTTACTTCCACTTTTATTGTGACATTACTACTTCCAACTTTTCCTGATGGATTTGTTATTTGAGGAGTCACTTCATATTTAACTACATTTTCATTTTTCCCTATATCAAAATTGGTTTTTTCATTGTTATTTTCATCCAAGCTTTTTATTGATATTACCTGTTTTGCTCCTAATATTAGCAAACTATTTCCAGCTGGATAACTTCCTGCATGTGTTCCTGATATCATTTGTCCATTATCATCATATTTTGTTTTTACATATGGTACATTTTCTGCTTTCCATGTAGGAGTAGGATAATCATCTATATACGTTGTTTTTAAATGTGTTTGTGTGCTTCTATCTACTTGATTGTCTTCTGTGTATATTCTTACATCTGTTAAAGCTTGTGCAACACTACCTATTACTGCATTTTCTTTAATCTTAACTGGTATTCTTAAATCTAGTTCTATACCACTCTTAACAACACCTGATTGTGATTCTGCTAATGTTGCAACACATGTATACCCGGCTGATTTTAATTCGTCTAGTGTATCAAAATATACTAAATCTTCCATTTTAGCATCTAACATTTCTTGGTCAGAGGTCCAGCCTGTTTTATCTTTCTTTCCTGCATATAGTAAATTAAATTTTATATCCGTTTTTCCATATGTCCCAGTTGCTATACATTCTTGTCCATATTTTGTAGTTGGCTCTATGCTTTTATCATCAAGCTTTGTTAAAATATCTGCATCATAAATCCAATATGCTTTAGGATTTGACATAGCATTTGTTACTCTATTTGTTATTTCTAATCCTTCTGTTCCTAAATAATTTTTTGCATTTCCATTACCATATGGTGTTGCCAATTGCTGTGCATCTTGAGTGTAAAGAGTTTCCTTAGAAAATATTCCTTCTCCAAAAGCTACAAAGTTTGTTGTTATTTTATTGTTGTCAGTTTTTACTTCAGAATTACAAATACTATCACCTATTGTAGTTACTTGGAAATTAGTTGCATCATATTCCATATATGACTGAGTATTTTCAGCCATTGTTTCCTCATTCATATCAACAGCCATATAAAATAATCCTACACTAATATATCCTTTTTCTATAGTAATTGGAATTCCCCAATCTAATTTACTTGGAAAACTTTCTCCTATACCAAAATCATTTATAGTAACATGTATAGTTCCATTATTATCATCAACCATTGTTAAGTTTCCATTTTTATATACAGCACTTGTTTCATCTCCTACTATAGTACTATATGGATATGCTCCTCCAGAAACAAGGAACGAATCTGGTATATCAGCTATAGAATTTTCTGGATTTCCTAATCCTTTATTATCATATGCATTATATTTATAATTATATAATCCCAAATTTTTTGTAATATCTGTATAATCACTACCACTTATTGGCTTTCTTTTCATGTTATATTTAATATCAAAACTTAAATTATTCTTTGGAATTTCTATTCCTTTTACTCCCTTTGATGTATTATCACCTAGTAATTTAAAAGATAAACCATACTTATATAACTTCTGATAATTTCCATTTATATCTACATCATATGTCATATCTAAATCATCTATTGAAATATCATATTTAGGTATTGAGCTTACTATTACTGTTGATGATTGAGCTGAAGCCTTTTCGCTGTCATTGTTTCCAGCCAATTTAAAGTTAAATTTTGGAGCTATTTCTGTTCCATTTGTTGCCCCTCCAACCTTCAAAATAAAAATTAATGTTTGTTTTCCAGGCACACTTTGTTTTGAGGAATCCATAGAATAACTACCTGTTAGTTTCGTTCCATCACTACTTAGTTGTGCATTTTCAACCCAAGTCATTGAATTTAGATCCCATTTAACAATATTTGCTAAACTATCAGGAAGTGATACTTCAAAATCGATTGTACCTCCATTTAATCCTCCAACAGAAACTCCACTTTTCAATGCCATTGTTATATCTACATTCCACGTTACTTGGTCAAATGAGCGCACTATATTATTATCAGCAGAACTATCATTTCCTGCATTATCATTTGCATCCCAAGGCCCTGTTCCTGTAATTATTTGCATTATTTTAGCTTCAGAAATATATGCTTTGTCACCTATTATTACACCAGCATTTTGACTTGTGTTTTCTTTTCCATATAAATTAAAAACATTGTCACCATTTGCAATAATAGCTATTATTACAACTGAAATCGCTAAGGCTATTAAAATAGGAATTAACATTTTTTTATTAAAAGTTAACTTCTTTTTCCCACTCATACTAATTTCTCCTTAAATCATAATTCGTTATTATTAATTTTAATACATATATTTAATTAGTAAATCCCTCTATTTTAGTAGCTTTTAGCTATATCAAATCTGTTCTTACGCTTTATAAGTGTTCAGTTTTTTCTTTCTTTTTTTACATTTTATTATCTTTTTCGTTATCCAACACTCAAATTTTGTAACATTTTATTTAAAGGTTATTTCCGTATATCTTGCAAGTTTACTTTATAAATAATAAAAACAACTCACAAGTAAAACAGTAGTTTACCAATAACGTAAAAACAGTGGAAAACTATTTTAGTTATTCATAGTTTTCCACTGTTTAACTTATATTTAATATTTTAACTTAAACAAAGATTTCTAATTTCTATGCTTGTTCTACATCAGCAAAGATTTTATCAAATTCATCTCCGTCGATTTTCTCTTTTTCTAATAATACTTTAGCAACTGCATGTAATTTATCAACATGTTCACTTAAAATATTAATAGCCTTTTCATATCCTGCATCAACAATCTTTTTAACTTCTTCGTCTATGATTGCTGCTGTTTCCTCAGAATATTCTTTAGCATGTGCTAAATCTCTTCCTAGGAATACTTCTTCTTGGTCTGCGCCAAAAGTAATTGTTCCTAATCTTTCGCTCATACCATATTTTGTTACCATTGCTCTAGAAATTGCTGTTGCTCTTTCTATATCATTGCTTGCACCTGTAGAGATATCATCTAAAATCAATTTTTCAGCAACTCTTCCACCTAATAATGAAACAATGCTCTCTTCCATTTCTGTTTTTGATCTAAATGATTTATCTTCTGCTGGTCTATACATTGTATAACCACCAGCCATTCCTCTTGGTACTATAGATATTTGATGAACTTTATCTTGAGTTGGTAAATATCTACTTACTACTGCGTGACCAGCTTCGTGGTAAGCAACTAATTTGTTTTCTTTTTCGCTTCTTACTCTTGTTTTCTTTTCTGGTCCCATTGTAACTTTTACCATTGCATCTTCAATTTCTTTCATTCCGATACAATCTAAATTTCTTCTAGCTGCAAGTAATGCTGCTTCATTTAAGATATTCTCTAAGTCTGCACCTGCAAAACCTGAAGTATTTTTAGCTACTGTTTTTAAATCTACATCTTCTGCTAATTTTTTCTTTCTAGCATGAACTTCTAATATTTGCTCTCTAGCTTTTACATCTGGAGCAGATACAACTATTTGTCTATCAAATCTTCCTGGTCTTAATAAAGCTTTATCTAGTACATCTGGTCTATTTGTTGCAGCAAGTACTATAACTCCTTCATTTGTTCCAAAACCGTCCATCTCAACCAAAAGTTGGTTTAATGTTTGCTCTCTTTCATCATGTCCTCCACCAAGACCTGCACCTCTTTGGCGACCTACTGCATCAATTTCATCTATAAATATAATAGATGGAGCATTCTTTTTAGCTTGTTCAAATAAATCTCTAACTCTTGATGCACCAACACCAACAAACATTTCTACGAATTCAGAACCACTTATACTAAAGAATGGTACCCCTGCTTCACCAGCAACTGCTTTAGCAAGTAATGTTTTACCAGTACCTGGTTGACCAACTAATAAAACACCTTTTGGTATTCTTGCTCCCATATCTGTAAATTTCTTTGGAGTTTTTAAGAATTCTACTATTTCTTCTAATTCTTCTTTTTCTTCATCAACACCTGCTACATCATTAAATGTAACTTTTGTTTTTTCTGCACCATTTGTCATTCTAGCTCTACTCTTACCAAATGACATTGTTTTATTTCCACCTTGGTTTCCTGGATTAATTAATAATAATCCAAATAATAAAACAATTACTATTATTCCAAATGGTATTATTAGGTAAAGACCTTTCATAAATACTGATTCTGGTCTTTCTGTTAAAGTATAGCTATTTGTTTTTAATATTTCTTGTGCATATGTCATAAAACTATTAATATCTGGAATATTTACTTCTTTTGGAACAGAATCACCTTCTAATTCGACTAAGGCTTTTTCACCACCATCTTGAATTTCGATGCTTGTAACTGTTCCTTTTTCCATATCAGCTAACAGTTCTGAATATGCAAGTTTGTTACTTGAATTGTCCATTATTGACGAAATTAATACTATAAATATAATTAAAAATATTAACCATACCGCCAATGATTTAATCCCGTTCTTCACTTTATTTTCCTCCTATCTGCTTTTTCTTCATCTTTAATTGTTTTCTTTAATCTAAGTTCAAACAAAGTTTAATCGCTATAAGCATATATACCATATAAATCAATTGATTTCAACCTATTTTTTGTGTCTTTTGTGTGTCAGCTTATTATGCCTTACGGATATTAATATGTATGTGATATAATAATTTTTCCTTTATTTACAAAAACTTTTACATTCTTATTTGGCGTTAAATATTTATTACCTATATTGCGCTCACATAATTTTATAATATCTTCTATATGAATTCTTTCGATGTTTTTGCTTGTTCCAAATATCCTACTAATTGAAAGCAATAATATTCTCTTCTTAATTATAGTATCTTGCTTATTAAACTCTTTTAAATCTAAAATCACTTTTTCCTTAGTTTCTTCTATTTTTATTTGACTATATATATTATTTACAATTTTTTCTAAATAATTCTGTTCTTCTGTTACTATTTCTGATAAATTATTAATTCCCTTTATTATATTAGGATTAAACTCCTTTTTTATAAATGGTATTAAAATATTTCTAACTTTATTTCTGGTATATGTATTATCATTATTACTTTCATCAAATTTTGGTTCTAGTTTATTTATATTACAGTATTCCTCTATATCTTTTCTTTCTGTCTCTATTAAAGGTCTTATATATTTATTGTCTCTTTTGGGCTCTATTCCTTTTAGCCCTAGACTTCCAGCTCCTCTAATTATATTCATTAAAACTGTTTCTACTTTATCATTCATATTATGTGCTATTGCTATTTTGTTAAAACCTGTTTCTTTTAAAACCTCATCAAAAAAAGCATATCTTACTTTTCTTCCTTCTTCTTCAAGCCCTATTTTTTCTTGTTTCGCAAGCTTAGTTACATCTTCATACTTTATATATATCTTTATATTATATTTCTCACAGTATTTTTTTATGTATTCAGTTTCTTCGCCAGCTTCTTTACGTATTCCATGGTTTACATGTGCCACAGCAATTTCTATTTTTAGTTTTTCTTTTAGTTTATTTAAAATATCTAATAAACACATAGAATCTGGACCTCCAGATACCGCAATAAGTACCTTATCCCCAGATTCTATTAATTTATATTTTTTTATGGTTTTTAAAATTTTATCTTTCATTTTACCGTCCTTTATTCGCTTACTCTATAGCCATTATATTTTTCAATGAATAGTTTTGGTTTAGCATATTTTTCTTATTCTCTATATCTTTCCATATTAGCAAATTTTGTGTAATTTCCAAGCCATACTAGTTTTACTGTTCCTGTTGAACCAGCTCTGTGTTTTGCTACTATAACTTCGGCGAGTCCCTTATCTTCGCTATCTTCATTATAGTAATCATCTCTGTATAAGAACATTACTATGTCGGCATCTTGCTCTATTGCTCCAGATTCACGAAGGTCAGAAAGCATAGGTCTATGGTCTGGTCTTTGTTCTGGTGCTCTTGATAGCTGTGATAGTGCTATTACTGGTACATTTATTTCTTTTGCCAATATTTTTAAAGATCTACTTATTTCTGAGATTTCTTGTTCCCTGCTTCCTTGTGCTCTTTTTGAAGAACCTTGTACAAGTTGCAAATAGTCTATTACTACTAGTCCAATATTTTTTTCTAATTTAAGTTTTCTACATTTTGCTCTTATCTCATTTATAGAAATACCCGGTGTATCATCTATATAAATAGGTGCTTCTGATAAATCTCCCATTGTATCTGCAAGTTTTATCCAATCATCATCATCTATCTTTCCTGTTCTTACTTTATTACTATCTACCATCGCTTCACTACACAAAATTCTGTTAACCATTTGCTCTTTTGACATCTCGAGACTAAATAGTACTGCCGGTACTTTTGCTTTTAGTGCTGCGTTTGTAGCAATATTTAGCGCAAATGCAGATTTACCCATAGCTGGTCTTGCTGCGATAAGGATTAAATCTGAATTATGAAGACCTGCTGTTTTATAGTCTAAATCTATAAAGCCTGTAGGTACACCAGTTATATGTTGTTTTTGATTATATAATTGTTCTAATTCTGTAAATGCATCTATTAATACATCTTTTATTGGACTATAACTTTTTTGGTCTTTATCTTGCATAATGTTGAAGATTTTCTTTTCTGCACTATTCATAATGTCATCTATGTTTTCGGTTGGATCATATCCTTGCTCTATAATTTCATTTGCTGCTTTTATTAATCTTCTTAGTTCTGATTTTTCTTTTACAATACTTATATATTTTTCTACATTGGCTGTTGTAGGTACTTTTTCTGGTAATCCTACTATATATTCTAAACCACCTATTTTATCAAACATTCCCATAGATGTTAATTCTGCTTTTAGTGTTATTATATCTATTGGTTCTGATCTATTATATAAATTTAGTATTGCTTCATATATTGTCTTATTATCTTCCCTATAGAAATCTTCTTCTTTAAGAACTTCTATAGCTGATATTACAGCATCCCTATCTGTTAACATACTACCTATAACAGCTTGTTCTGCCTCTACATCATTTGGTGGAATTTTTCCTAGCTCCATTTTATGCCTCCTAGTTACTTTTGCTAATTTATATTACTATTCTGGAATTACGTCTATTTTTATTTCGCCCATAACCCCTTCATATAATCTTACATTAACTTTTGTAACACCAAGAGTTTTTATACTTTCTTTTAAGTCAATTTTCTTTTTGTCTATATTTATTTTGTATTCTTTATTTAGTACATCTGCTATATCTTTAGCTGTTACGCCACCAAATACTTTACCATTTTCTCCTGTTTTTATTTTTAGTTTTGGACAAATTGTTTTTAATTTTTCGGCAATTTGCTTTGCTTCGTCTTTTTCTACTGCTTTTTTATGGCTTGCAGAATCTTGCTTACCTTTTAATTTGGCCATATTTTCTGCATTTGCTTCTACCGCTAATTTTTTAGGAAATAGAAAATTTCTTGCATATCCATCACTTGCATTTATTACCTCGTCTTTTTTTCCTACACCTTTTATATTGTCTAATAAAATTACTTTCATTTTCTATTCCTCCTCTATTAAATTTTCCATCGCATTGTTAATTGCTTTTGGCTTTTTACATTTTACACTATTTGCCAGTTTTTTTCAAGCTTAAAAATGAACCTATTTAGGCAAAATAGGTTCATTTTCTACTTAATTATTTTATTTTTATATTGCATATTTCTTTATAATGAATATTCCTGCTGTTAATACTGCTACAGCAAGTGTTGCTACGCCAATATAAAGTACTGTATCTCCTAACGCTACTGTAAGTATTACTGGTGCATCATCTATATCATCTTCTCCATCTTTAAAGTTATCTGGAGTTGAATCTATATCTGGTAAATCATATTCATTATCATCTTGGCTTATTTCTGCTATATTTGTTTTTAAGCCCATATTATCTTGTCCATTTATCCATGTTAAGATAAGTGATACTGTTGCACTTTCTCCTGGTTGTAATAATGTATTTTCTAATAATTTTGTTGCAACTCTTTCTCTTCCATCTAAAGGTTCCCTTGTATACCAATCTGGGTTATCTTCTTGTACAAATTTTAATCCTTCTGGTATATAATCTGTTATTTCTGTTGCATATCCTGCAACTTCACCTTCGTTTGTTATTTTAATTTGGAATTCGAATTTTACTGTTACATTGTTTATATCTTGTCTTCCTAAATCTACTTTTGCTGGTGGCTCTGGATCTTCGTCACCAGTATGGCCTGTTTCTGTTACTGTCTGTGAACCATCTTCGTTTGTAACGATTGCTTTACTTACCCATTTCTTTAATGCTAAATCAAATATCTTTGGTTCGTTTGCTACTGTTATTGTAACAACACCATCTTGTATTTGAACTGCATTTTCATCATAGCCTTCTAATTCTGCATCTGTTGCTGTATAGCTACCATTTAATAAGTCTTTTGTTACATTTAATACTAATGGTTCTTCTAATAATATTTTATATGGTTCTGGAGCTTTTGTTTCTTTAATTGTAATCGTGTCTACTCCAGGGTTAGTTATTTCGATATCTGCTATGTTGATTTCTCCGTTTTCATCTGTTGTATAGTTCTGAGTTCCTGTAGGAGTTGTAATTTCGAATTCTACACCTTGTAATTTTTTAGTTGCATCATTTGAATCTACTTTTACTAATTTAAAACTATATTTTCCACTTACTGTAAAAAATACTTCGTTATTATCTGAAAACTCTTGTGGTGTTCTTTCTATTACTACTATTGGTTGTACAGTATTATTGGTAGAACTTGTCCAATATGTAGCAGTTGTTGTTGTATATGTTCCATTCATACTAAATCTAATACCATCTATAGTGTCTGCAACTACTGTATCTGCTGAAATTTTTAAGTAGAATGTTTGTCCTACTAAATCTGTAATAGTTTTATCTGTTATATCTGCTTTATTTGAATCTAATAATGTATATTTTCCTGTTAAATCGTTTCCGTTTCTATCTGTTATTTTTACATTTAATGTATATGGAGTGTCATTATTCTTATCTATTTTATATGGTCCTATAATATAATTATCACCTTCTGCTGTAACAGCTGGTGTTGTTTTGTCTAAACTTAATGGTGTTTCGTTTGCATTTGAAGATTCTGTTGCTGATTTTGCATTTGTTACTAGATATTTAAATAGTTTTTCCATTTGATCCCATCTATCTCTATTTTTATCTTCTACTGCTCTATAATCTTCTGTTCCACCATCACTTGCTTTTTTAGCTTCTAATACAACTTGTAAAGAAGGTTCTCCAGAAAAATCTGTATGATATACAGGATCCTCTTTATTTGTAAAATACCATATTGCTAATTGTTGTATTACATCTAAATCATCGTCTGTTAATTCTATAGTTCCTGTTATACCCGCATTAGCTAATAATGTTGCTTTATCTTGCGTAGCTGTTTCTGCAGATTGGATATAAGCGTGATTTAATAACCAGATGATTGAATTATAATCTTCTTCTGCAACCGGTAATGTTGGCATAGATGATTTATTTTTAAAATCGTATGATGTATCATATTCTTGTCTAAATACACCTGGACTTGATGTATAAAATCCTTGTTCTGCTTTTAAGCAGTATATTGCTTTATCATAGTCTATAGTTTGTCCATTGTATGTAACAATTTTCCATACATATTTGTCTGAAACTTTATATGCATATTGTGCTCCATCTTCTCTTGCTTTCCTATATTCTTGCAATCCAAATTCCATTGTTGTTGCTTTAACACTTGTTGCGAAAAGACTTAAAGCCATAGCACATATTAAACAAAAAACAGCTAATATCGTTAATCTATTTTTTTTCATACTCCATATCCTTTCTATCTTTAGTTTCCCTAGTTTTTATTATACTAATTATAAAATTTATAGTCAACAAAATTCACATAATTATTTTGTCTTTTTTTATTTAGTTCCGTTAGTTTTTCTTGCTTCTTCTCTTTTCTTTGATAATTCTGCCATTTTTTCTTTTAATTCTTGTTGCTTTGCTAACGCTTCTCTTAACTCGCGTCTTTCTTTAGCAACTTTAATTAATACATCCTTTCTAAAGTTTTCATATTCTATACTCTTATCTACTTCTCTTTTATATATTCTTAATTGGATAATTATAGCTATAAACTCAACGGCTACTACTCCTCCAAGAATTCCCAATATTAATCTTATGTTCATTTAGTACCTCTCTTTTTTTCATTTGATACTATTATAATTATTTTTGATAAATGTATCAATATATTTCTATATTTTTATATTACTAAATTTATATTTACTACTATTCCGTTAGGTTTTGCACTTATCTATTGTTTAGAAAATTTGAAGTTGTTATACATAGTTATGAAAAAACTGTACTACTGTAAATTTTATTTTTTATAATACTTTACATTTAGTACAGTTTTTGAAATATTAAATTTTTCTTTCAATTCTTCCAATTTTCTTTTTTTAGTTTCTCTAATTCTTCTTTATTTATATCTGTTATCTTTATTATAATCTCATCTTCATAATTTTCCTTAAGCATTTTTATTACAATTTGCCTCTTTTCCTGAAGTCGTCCCATTTCTTCTCCAAGCTTTTTACCTCTTATTTCTCCTCGTTTTTCTCCTCGCTTCTCTGCCTCTCTTTTCTCCCAATTTAGTTCTGACTTATGGTCACTTTCCCATTTATCTCTTAAAAATGCTAATCTTTGTACCTTCTCATCTCCTGTGAGATATTTGTATTCTACTTGTGCTTTTGCTATCTTTTCATTTTCTTTTACTGCCATTTCTATCTCCCCCTTCCTTTTATTATATATAAATTCTAACCATTGCCTTAATCTCTTATTTCCTTCTTCTTTGTTTTCTATTAGCTTTGGCAATTCTAAAAAGTGTAGCTCTAATTTATCTGTCATTACTTCATTTAATTCACTTTCTTTTAGCACTCCTTTTGAATGGATTTTTTTCCATTCAAATACATTAAACATTAGTATATTTATTCCTATTACTTTATTATTTTCTTCATATGCTTCTCCTCGTTTTAATCCCGTATGATATAATCCTGCTATGTAAAATGTACTTCTCTCTATCATATTATGATAATCTCTTACTTGTATTTCTATGTCCACTGTTGTTTCTTTATTTATTGTTGCTTTTAAATCTATTATTCCCAATTTATCTTCTATATTCTCTTTTTCTATTTCTGCTCCTATTATTACTTCTATTTCTTCTATTTTTATTTCTAATATACTTTCTAGTAAATCTTTTAGTATATCCTCGTTCCCTTTTTTACCAAATACTCGCTTAAATATGTAATCTTCTGTTAGCTCGCGTACTTTCTTACTGTCCATTCTTCTCCTTCTATTTTACTAAATATTTAACTTCTGTTCAACCTTTTAGTAAAATTTAATTTATTCCTTAGGATATTACTTTTATCTTTTTATACTATTTCTTTTAATAGAAATATCTTTTTTTATAACTTAAATTTTTTCAGAGTTTCTTTAGATATTAAAATTCAACTATTTTGACTTTATTTTTATTAACGCGACCTTTATTCATAATACGAATTTTTATTATTATTTTTATTAGCAATAAATTCTCCTCACCTAACTAATGAGCTTTCATAATACAAAAAGCAAGTAAATATATATTACTATACTCACTAGCTTTTCTACACACACTTAATTTAATTATTTAAATTTGTCTTTACTTTGGCAATTTTTCGCCTCTTAAGTAATTTTATTAAAGTCGGTTTTTATTACTTAAGCTTTATGCTTTTAGGTACACACACTTTTACCTAGACAAAGCATTTCTTTTTAGCAGGGATTTTAGTACCGTCCCCAAATCCCGAAAATTGTCCACGAATTCTGAAATTTCGAGCAACGTCTCTATATCCCTATTTCCCTTTCCTTAAGTTTTTTCTTAATACAAATAATATTATTCCTACTCCTATTATGCTGATTACTATCCATACTATTCCCATTTTTGTATTTTTAGTCTCTCCTTCGCTCGCATAATATTTGCTTAAATTATTTGCTTCTATTTTTTCGTTCTCACTTACCACCTCCTCTTTCGTTGTGTCTAATAACTCTTCTTCGTTATATATTTCATATTGTCCTGTCTCTTCGTTGTACATACTTATATATTTATTCTCTGTTAGAGAGTTATTAGTTACATTATTTTCGATGCCTGTGATACCTTCTGTTCCTTGCTCTTCATTAGCAATGTTTTGTTTTTCTATTGCCTCTTCTACTGATGTTTCTTCTAATTTTGTTTGTAATTCCTTACTTTCTTCATATTTAGTTGTTATTTCTTGTGATACTCCATTCGCTGAAGTTTCTCCTATTTCTGCTATTTTTTCTTTTAGATAAGCGAATAGTCCTGTCTTTTCTGCATCTTCGGCTTCTGAAGAAGATATTATTTCTCCTGTTTGGTAATTAAACTTGATTTTGTCTCCATTTTTGTATGTTGCTTCTACTTCGTGTGAATCATTATTTAAGTTGTTTCCTATGCTTTCAATATCTGAGTTTACAAAGCTTTCTGGATATGTTATTGGCTCTTTTAAGTCATATAACTTTCCATCTGAACCTAATACCGTTTCGTACTCTTTTCCGTTATAGCTGTCTACTATTAGATTGTTTGCTACTGGCGTTACATCTTCATTATTAGAATTTTGTCCATCATCTCTAGAACTCAACACACTTGGTATTGCATATAAGTTATTATCTTTTACATATAACTTAGCATTTCTAGTAACATTGGTTCCATCTGAAGAAGTTATTACAGAATATGTGCTATATGTTTGAATTGTTTTGTTGTTATATTCAAAGGTTTCCTCTAGAACTTCTTGTTCTACCTCTTTTTGTGTTTCTATAGAATTATCTATACTTCCAACTATGTGTTCAGAATCTTTTGGTATATTGATTCCTTCTTGTTCTATAACTTTTACTGCTTTTAAAGTAGGATACTTTCCATCAGTTAGTAAATTAAAATCCCAATATCCTGTAGAGTATTTAAGCTTAGTAGTATATGTTTCTTGTTGTTTTAAATCTGCTTCTACTAAATAGCTAGTCTGTGGTATAAACACTTCATTTTGTGCATTTGGATTTTCTCCATTAATCGTAGAATATTTATAATAATATGTATTAGCTAAATATTGATTTTGATCTTCTCTATTTCCAATTCCTAATGAAACTGTAGTATCATCTTCACTTTCTAAATCTGCTTCTACATAATTTCCATAATAATATATTTCTGGTTCATATAAATCTGCCGCAATCTCTCCAATTATTCCCCCAACATTACTTTGTCCTTTAATTGTAGAATCTGCAATATAATTACTGTGAATATCTGAAGTATTCGGTATATTACCATTACGCAAATTTCCAACTAATCCTCCAACTGAATGTCCATTAGCTACTAAATCTACTTTTAAATAATTGTTACTTACATCTCTTTGAGGAAAATATCCAGCTACTCCTCCAACATTAGAATAACCTTCTACTTTTACATTATAAGCAAAATTTCTTACTGGACAATCTGCAAATCCAGTTATTGCTCCGACATTAGTTGCGTTAGATTGTACTTTACTATTTTCTATTGCTGAATCACTAATACTACTTGCATATCCTGCTATTCCACCAATATTTTTTCCATTTGCACTATTACAAATTACCGTACATTCATTTACATATGAAGCTTGTACATTATTTACTTGTCCTCCTATAGCTCCTACATATGATGTTCCATATATTTCTAAATTCTCGGCTATATAATATCCTGCTCTTGATGAATCTCCCCAATTATAATAGTCTTTAACACCTATAACTCCTCCTACATAATTAGTTCCTTCAATTATACTATCGCTAACTTTAAAGGTATTTCCCTTTCCATTTCCTGTTGCTCCCCCGACATAGTTATTACCTTTTATATTAGATTCTTTAACTTCTAAATTTGATAATAAATAAGTATGATGATCTTTTATATATCCAATAATACCTCCAGCATAATTTCCAGAAGCTACTACTTTTATATTATTAGCTGTAATATTGGCTATATTTCCATTATGCAATTCATATTGATGTCCAATGAAACCACCTACATTTGTTTTACCTATAATATTAAGATTATCTAAGTTTATATTTTCTATTGTTTCTCCATAATTTCTTGCTATACAACCAACATCTTCTGAATTCTTTGCATCTATTGTAATATCATTAAATTCCAGATTTTGGATAATAGCCAAATTATTAGCTATTACACCTATGGTATTGTAATTACTATTATTTAATATATCTACATTTTCAAATTTAATATTTTTTATATTCCCCGTTATTCTTTCTATTAAACTACAATTATCCTGATCTGCTTCAATCGTTACATTTTTCAAAGTATACATATTATCTGCTTCAAGTTTGCTCATTGTAACATTACTTTTAACATCACTGTTATTTTTAAAATCAATATCGTTCATCAATCTATAATTTTGGTATGTTCCATCTTCTATATTCTGCCAATCTTCATATGTATATAACTCCTTAAAGAATTGCATTTCAATTCTGCCTTCCACATCAAGTTGTACAATATCATTTTCATTTTTATATGTAATTCCAGAAATTTTATAACTATCATAAAAACCTGTTGGAGTTACTTCTAAATCCAAATAAGTTTTTCCATCTAAATTAATATTTCTAGTTATATTAGTTTCCATATTATCAACTTTTATATTCTCAATATCTATAGCATTTGGATTATTTAAGACCACCCTCACAGATCCTCTGGCATTGCTTTCTTTTTGAGAATCCACATTTTCAATATACATATTATTACTATCTGCTATTAAATTATCTTTTTGATTTGTTAATAATGTATTTTGATTATCAAAATATAGTTTTGGTAAAACATTATTATTAACCTTTGATATATCATACAAATCTTTCCAATTTAATTGAATTCTATAAAATTCTTCACTTTTTAATTCACTTAAACTTACAAGTTCTGAATCCGAACTATATTCCAGTCTTGTACCATTAATAAACTGATTTTCATAAGCATAATTATTATTTTTATCATATATTTTTAAACCCACTATACTATTTATATTCTCACTTACTTTTTCTGAATATAAATTTCCTAAACTTATATTGTTCCTTATATTTATTCTAGTAGAAGAATATGAACCTACTATTCCGCCTAAGTATTCTTCTCTACTTTGAATTTTAACTTTAGTATAGCAATTTTGTATGTCTACATTAGAAGCATTTCCTAAAATTCCGCCAATGTATTGAACATTTGCATTTATATTTCCTATAACATAACATTTATTTATAGTAATTGAATCAGTTTCTCTTCCACATATTCCTCCTACTCCACTAGAATCTATACTATCTTTAATAACTATTTTTATTTCTTGAACAAATGAGTTCTGAATTGTGCTTCTTGTGCTTTCTGCTACCATTCCAGCAACAGCTACTTGACTCAATTTCTTTTCGCTCGAAAAGTTAAAATCTGTTATTGATGAATTTGTTATAGTTACATTTTTTCCTACTGCAGTTATTCCTCCAATTTTTACAATTCCATCATATTCATCTGGAATCTCTACATTTTCTCCATTTATTCTTACATTATTAATACTAGCATTTTCTGCTACTTGTATAAGTCCAGATTGTATAGAATTAATATTATTATTTGTAAAATGTATATTTTGTAATACTAAATTTTCTATTGAGCCCTTTAGCGTTTTTATTAAATAGTTATTTGTAAATATATTTTTTATTATATGATTATTACCATTTAATTTTCCTTTAAATTCCTTATCCAAAATTACTGTATCTGCCTGATTAATAAAATCTAAATCTGATGTTAGCATATAGTTTTCTTCTGGCGACTTATTTATCTCTTTCCAATCATCTATTGAAGAAACTTCTTTATATAAAGAAACTTCTATGATTCTTTCATTTTCATCAAATTCTCTCGTATATGTAGCGTTAAAAGCACCTTTGGTTGAAAGGCTTAATATTGAATATTTTGATAAATATCTTATTGGATTATATAGTCTTATTTCTAATGTTGTTTTTCCTTCGCTATATTCTTGTTTTAATATTTCACATTCTATATCTTTTACCTTTAAATTCTCTATCGTATCTGAACTTGGATTATTAATTACTAATCTTACTTTAGCCTCATTTACCTTTTCTTCAATAACCTCACTTGATAATATGTCTGGCAAATCAGCATCTTCTATTTCTGGTAATTTTATATATGTTTGATTAGGCATACAATCTGGAAAATTCAACTGAGGATAATAACCTTGTTCAATTAATTCGTCAACATTAAATGCATTTTCACTATTCAAAATTTGATTTTGAAAGCTTGTTTCTTTTAATGATAACATTGATGTTTTTTGGTTATTACTATTAACTTCCTGTTTTCCAAAATAATAATTATTTTTATTATTATTTGTTGTTGTACTATAATTGATATTTTGTGTTCCTGCCTCATCATTTTCTACAACATATGTATTTTGTACATAACTTGAATCAAGTCCATTAGAAACCATATTTCCAACATAATTGTCTTTAGTTGGAACTTCTATATTAATCAAACTAAATATATTCATTATTTTACCAGTTGTTCTATTCAATGGTGCGACAACTGCAGTATTTCTATGACTTCCGTCTGTAAGCTCATATGGCATTTTTATATTTTCACCGTGAATATATCCATTTTTTATTGTTCCATAATTATTTTGGCAGACTAACCCTATTTGAGATTTACCGTAAATTGGTTTTTCTAAAAATATTTCAAAGTTAGAAATTGTATTATAATTATCACTTGCAATTAAACTTATATTTGTATTTTCAATATTTACACATTCAGATAAAATAACTTTGAGATTTTGTATTGTTCCGTAATTTCTACCTACTAATCTTTTAAATGAATTTCTTGGGATTTCATTTTTTATTTTTAAATCTAATACTAAGTTTTTTATTACAGCTTGTGACTTTAGATTTGTAAATATTGAATATCCGCTTGTCATTACCATGCTTATTTTATTTCCATTAAAGTCAATAGTTCCATTAAAATTGCAGTGCTCGGGAAAGTAATCTCCAAAAGTAATATTTTCTTCTCCTATATCTATGTCAGTTAAAACTATATAGTTTCCCTGCGGTTGTATATTTAAAAATTCTTCCTTAGTTCGTATTCCTTTTATCTCTGCAGTTCCATTTGTATTAAATTCGATATAATCTAATACATATTCTCTTTCATTCACATTTACTACTAATTCTACTTTATAATCGCAATTTTGATCTAAAGTATATTGTTTTATAACATTTGTTAATGTGTTTGTATTTTCTAATTCTAAATATCTATTATTACTAACTACCTCATTATTTTTATAAATTCTAACTACGTAATCATTAGTCTGTATCTCGTCTCTTTTATCAGTTAAGTTAACTAATATATCTCCTTCTAATTCATATTTATATTCTTCATATTCTGTTGCATTATTGCCTAATTCTATTTGTAAATTTTTAAGCTGTAATATTCCACCATTCGTATTACTATCCAATTGATGCAAATAAAATCCAATGTAACCTGTAGAGTCAACAGTTACTGCGTATGAATATTTTTGCCATTCGTATTTAGTTAAATCATCTATTTTTACATTATTTGTGTATAATGACTTTCTAAAATAAACCTCTAAGTCTCCTCCTTTTTCATCTATCTTGGCTTCAAAAGATATTGTTACATTTTGTCCTATATATTCTGATAAATTATACATATATCGTTGACTCCCACCATTAGATTGAGCTTTTATAGACAAAATTTTATTTTCTTTATCATACTCTTTTCCATATCCTATATTTCCCGTAAAAGATGAATTCCATTTTAAATTTGACTCTACATCTACTAAATTTTTTCCTGTTGCTTTCCTTGTTAATTCTGTTAGCCCAATTTCTCCACTTATTCCTGGTTCTGTTACTATCTCTAATTCAGTTATTAAGTAATTTACTTTATATGTTGCATCTGTACTTCCTTCATTGTATTGATCTGCATAAAAGCTTAATTTATACGTTTGATTTTCTTCTAATTTTTCATATGTTTTTCTTATGTACTCTTCGTTTGATGTTAGTTCTTGTAAGTCTATTAAATCATTACTACTATTTCTTAGTTCCATTCTTACTTTATTGTTTAACACTGCATTGTTGATGTCTTCTATTCTTACATCAAAATCTATTAAATTTCCCGTTACAAATTGATTTCTTATTTCTACTTTTGCTGGTATTTTTAAAGTAGTAAATTCTTTATAGTTGTATGTTATTGGTATTTCTTCTTGTGTATTTCCTAATTGCACATTTCCTGTTATTTCTATTGTGTATGTTGTATTTGATTTTAAATTTTCATATTTTATTTCTTTTGTTTCTGCTTGTTGTAAGTTCTCTATTTCTTCTCCTGTTAATATATCTGTTTCTACTATATTTTCTCCATCTTTTATATTTATTGTTAATTCATTTAATATCTGAATTAATCTTTTATCTGTTCTATCTTCATCTATCTTGTAACTTATTGTTGATGTTGTACTTGTTAATTCCTTATTTTCTACTGTTAATTCTAATGAACCTAATGTTGATATTGGCTGTGTTGCAAATACTAAATTTCCTAACTCTTTATTTTCTTGTTTTCCTCTATTATCTTTTAAATCATAATCTGCATATATTCCTATTTTATAATATTGATTTTGGTCTAAATCTTCTAATAGTATTTCTTTTTCATTTTCTGCTAGTTTTTCTTCTTTTACTACTTCCCCATTTGGTTTTGTAACTACATATTTATAATTCTCTAGTTTTACATTATCTCTGTTTGTTAAATTTAGTTTTAATGTTACACTTACTATATCTTGTTCTTTTATACTTACTCTTGCTGTTGGTGCTTCTTGTGATGTTCTTGTCTCCCCCTCATTATTGTTTACTTTTAACTCTATTCCATTTTTATCATAGAATTTTATTGCATATTTTATCTTTGAATTTGATTTTAATCCTTCTGAACTCTCTATTGTTATCTCTTCTCCTCTTAGCAATGAGTTTACTTGATTATTCTTTAATACTGTTCTTATTTCTCCTGTCTCTATTTCTACTTGATTTATTCCTTTTATTACCTCTGCTTTTATATCTGATGTTATTTTTACTTTTGTTAATTGGATTTTATTACTGTATATTTCTCCGTTTTCTTTTGTTATTTCTATACTTCCTAATTCATCATATCCTTTTGTTGTAAAACTTCCCTCATAAAATGTATTCTCTACTTTTTGATCACTCTCATTTAAATATACATATTTTCCTATTACTTTATATTCTGTTTCTGGTAATAACCCTATTATTTGAATTTCTCCTGAATTACTAAATGCTCTTCTTAAATATATTTTTCCATCTTTATATATTTCGAATGTTGGTGCTTCTACTATTCTTCCTGCTGTATCTTTTATTGTTAATGTACTTTTTGCTGTATATACTTCTGCCACAAAATTTTCTACACTTACTTCTGGTTTTATATATCCATTTTGTGGTTCTTCTTCGTTTTCTTCTGGTTCTGGCTCTTGCTCTACTTCATTTTCTTGATTCTCTTCTATTTTTGAGTTACTACTATCTTCTTTAATTATATTAGTTTGACTTTCATTGCTTTCCTTATTATTAGACTCTGCTTGCAATATTCCTAATCTTGTTAATAACTCCTCATATGTATAATTGTTTTCCACCATTTGTACATTTGAATTTTTATCTACATCATTTATTTGATTAAACACCAATACATTGTTATTTACTGTATAATATCTAATTGTATTTTCTGTAAGTGCTATTATACTATTTACCGGTATTGTATATTCATTTACTGTCGTTTTTATCTTTATCTCATATAAATTGATATATATTTCATCTGCTGTCTTTACAAAGATATATTCTTTTCCATCTGCTCTTTCTAAATTATTTCCATCATATACTTTTCCTTCACTTATACTTAAGTTCGGATATCCTGTTACTTGTTCAAAATCTTTACTTATTAATGTACTACTTTCTGCTAAGTTATATATTGCACTATTTTCATTTATATATATTGGATAATTTAAATTTATCTCTGTTTTCTCTTTATTTCCTACGAAGTAATCATTTAATTTCTTAAATATCGTTCCTTGTTCTTCTATTTTTGCTAATTCTAAATTTTTATTAATTGTTGAATCCTCAGATGAACCCAATAAGTTTTCTGTTATATCTTTTCCACTTATTGCATATCCTTCATATTTAAAATTCATTATTGGACTATATTTTAGAAAGATAAAATATAGTAATGCTATTACTAAAATTATTACTATTAATCCTATTAATAAAAATACTGGATTTTTTATTATTTTAGAATTACTTATTTTATTTGTTACTTTCTTAAATGCTTTCATTATTCTACACCTCCTACTTCTGCTAATTTACTTACAGACTTTACATAGGTGTAGCATTTTTTCAATATACTCTCTTTCAAATTTAGACGCAAAAAACAGGCTATTTCTAGCACTTTATTTTTTCCCGCATATAGTGCTACAAACAACCCGTTCTCAACGTCAAATAGAGCAGCCTCATTTGCTACTCTTATTATTTTCTTAAATGTACATGTGTGTGTGTGTGTGTGTACAGCGCCAAGGCTTACACG
>ENA-OOZQ01000582-OOZQ01000582.1-human-gut-metagenome-genome-assembly--contig:-NODE-582-length-28759-cov-3.844725_pt1 | contig 28759 bp, 17 predicted proteins | sample MGYA00241188_ERZ501399 | MGnify/ENA primary metagenome ERZ501399 (study PRJEB25962, sample SAMEA2042658) | human gut metagenome | biome: human gut; feature: human-associated habitat; material: faeces... | reverse complement strand
CCGTTCGGGGCGTCTCGGTTTATGTGAATTAAAAAGGATAGGGTTAATTAAGCTATTGGGGATTATTCAACATCCTGCATAGCGTCGTAGCCTGTTTCGCCTGTTCTAACCTTAACAACATCTTCAACATCATAGATAAAGATTTTGCCGTCACCGATGTGACCTGTGTAAAGTGCCTTAACAGCCGCATCAACAACTGCCTTTACAGGAACCTTGCAAACTACGATTTCAACCTTCATCTTAGGAAGGAGGTTACTTTCAATAGCAACACCACGGTAATACTCTGCTTTACCCTTCTGAGCACCGCAACCGAGTACCTGAGATACTGTCATACCTGTGATGCCGAGCTTATCCATTTCTTCTTTAAGAGCTTCAAGCTTTGACTGCTTGAGAAGAATGTCAATCTTAGTAATCTTTGTGCCGTCGGTAGCCATATCATACTTGCCTGCAAGCTGAACGGGAACTGCCTGAGTTACAGGAACATTGCTGTCAACATCAAATGTTTCATCAAGTGAAGCTGTACCGACACCGATTGGCATAAAGTCTGCATATGCGCTGATAAGACCGTGCTCGCAGATATCGAGGCCCTTCATTTCTTCGTCCTTTGTAACACGAAGACCTACTGTCTTTTTGATGATTGTGAATACGATAATCATGCAAACAACTGTCCAAGCTACGATTGTAACAATACCGAGAGCCTGCTTACCAAGCTGAGCAAAGCCACCGCCGTAGAAAAGACCTGTGATGCCGTTCTGACCGTTACCTGTTGCGAAAAGACCTACTGCAAGGCCGCCCCACATACCGTTTACGCCGTGTACCGAGAATGCGCCGACAGGATCATCTATTTTAAGCTTGATATCAACAAATTCAACTGCTACTACGATGAGGATACCTGAAACGATACCGATAACTGCTGCGCCGATTGCGTCAACATCTGCACAACCTGCCGTGATTGCTACAAGACCTGCGAGTGATGCGTTAAGACACATTGAAACATCAGGCTTGCCGTTCTTGATCCATGTAAAGAGCATGGTTGTTACTGTTGCACCTGCCGGAGCAATTGTTGTTGTAAGAAGAATCTGCCCGAGACGAGCGCCGTCTTCAGCAGCGGCACCGTTAAAGCCGTACCATGCAAACCAAAGAATGAATACACCGAGAGCACCGAGTGTGATGCTGTGACCGGGGATAGCGTTTACCTTGCCGTTCTTGCCGTACTTACCGATACGGGGTCCGAGAATGATTGCGCCGACAAGTGCCGAGATACCGCCGACCATATGAATTACGATTGAACCTGCAAAGTCGATACAGCCGAGCTGTGCAAGCCAACCCTGACCGTTCCAAACCCAACCTGCTTCAATCGGGTAAACAACGAGTGAAATAATTGCGCTGTAAACACAGTATGCCGAGAATTTTGTACGCTCTGCCATAGCACCTGAAACGATAGTAGCTGCTGTAGCACAGAATACAAGCTGGAATACGAATGAGTTCCAATCAAAGTTCATCCAGTCTGTGAACATATTGAGGTTTGGAACACCGATGAATCCTGCAACATAGTCCTCAGACATCATAAGTCCGAAGCCTAACAGGCTGAATACAACCGTACCGATACAAAAGTCCATCAGGTTTTTCATAATGATGTTACCTGCGTTTTTAGCTCTTGTAAAACCGGTTTCAACCATTGCAAATCCGCACTGCATAAAGAACACGAGTAATGCGCCAATCATAAACCAGACGCCTGTGCCTCCGTAAATTAGTTCTGCCATATAAATCTCTCCTTTTATCAAAATAACAAAAACGGCGTGGAGTTGACAGTTTAATTCTGTCAATCACACGCCGTTGTGTTACCAGTTATACAATATAAATAATGTTATTTAGTATAAATAGAGGTTCTATCAATCACACACCGAAAAGAAGTTCGCCGTATGAAGGATAAGGCCAGTATTCCGAAGCTGTTTCTGTTTCCATTGCGTCACCGACAGCTCTGAGTTCCTGCATAAGTGCAAATACTGTTTCTCTGTAGTACTTAGCATACTTGAGGTTGTCATCGCTGTAGTCGCTTGCCTTGATAACAGCCTCTTCAAGCTCTGCAGTTTTCTTTGAGAAACATACAAGTTTGTTTGAAAGGCTTGTAATAAGGTCTTCCTCAACACTTGTAGGAATAGCGTCTGAAAGTGCCTTCTTGGCAAGTGCTGTATCCGTAAGATCTCTTACATATGATGTAACGGCAGGAAGAATGTTCTTCTTAGCCATATCAATCATTGTGAGAGCCTCAATGTTAATCTGCTTAGAATAGCTTTCAAGCTCAATTTCATATCTTGCACGGATTTCGTCTGCCGAACAAATCTTATTCTTAACAAAGAGGTCAATATTCTTCTTGTCAAGGAAGTGTTCCATTGCGTCAGGAAGTGACTTGAGGTTAAGAAGTCCTCTTCTTTCAGCCTCTTCGACCCACTCGGGAGCGTAGTTGTTGCCGTTGAAGATAATGTTCTGATGCTCTGTGAATACTTTCTTAACAAGAGCCTTAATAGCTGCGTCCATATCATCCGCATCTTTAAGCTCATCGTAGAACTCTGAAAGTTCTTCGGCTACCATAGTGTTGAGCATATAGTTAGGACAGGCAATGTTAAGTGAAGAACCAAGTGCTCTGAATTCAAACTTGTTACCTGTGAATGCAAAAGGTGATGTACGGTTACGGTCTGATGTGTCCTTCATAAAGTCAGGAAGAACATCAACGCCTGTTCTCATCTTCTGCTTACCCTTGCTTACATATTCTCTGTCATTGATGATTGAATCAACGAGTTCGCCGAGGTCATCACCGAGATACATTGAAATGATTGCAGGCGGTGCGCCGAGACGGTGGTCGTTACCTGCCGATGCAACCGTAATTCTGAGAAGATCCTGATACTCGTGAACAGCCTTTACAACTGCTGCAAGGAAAAGCTGGAACTGAAGGTTGTTTTCAGGAGTCTTGCCGGGCTCAAGAAGGTTTTCGCCTGTGTTGGTTGAAATTGACCAGTTGTTGTGCTTACCGGAACCGTTAACACCTGCAAACGGCTTTTCGTGAAGAAGACAAACAAGACCGTGTCTTTCGGCAACCTTCTTCATAACTTCCATTGTAAGCTCGTTGTGGTCGGTTGCAATGTTTGTTGTTGTGAAGATAGGAGCAAGCTCGTGCTGTGAAGGAGCAACTTCGTTATGCTTTGTCTTTGCAAGGATACCGAGTTTCCAGAGTTCCTCGTCAAGGTCTTTCATATAAGCAGCAACTCTTGTCTTGATTGCACCGAAGTAATGGTCATCAAGTTCCTGTCCTTTAGGAGCTTTTGCACCGAAAAGTGTTCTGCCTGTATAAATAAGATCCTCTCTCTGATCGTAAGCGTCCTTATCAATAAGGAAGTATTCCTGCTCCGGACCTACTGTTGTTGTAACTCTTGTAACATTTTCTTTGCCGAGAAGATGAAGAATCTTTACAGCCTCTGTATTTATTCTCTCCATTGAACGAAGAAGAGGAGTTTTCTTATCAAGAACCTCGCCTGTATAAGAACAGAATGCTGTAGGAATGTAAAGTGTTCCGTCCTTAACGAATGCATATGATGTCGGATCCCATGTTGTATAGCCTCTTGCCTCGAATGTGGCACGAATACCGCCGCTTGGGAAAGAAGAAGCATCAGGCTCGCCCTTTACAAGCTCTTTACCTGAGAACTCCATGATAACCTGACCTTCACCGTTCGGTGCGATAAAGCTGTCATGCTTTTCGGCTGTGATACCTGTCATCGGCTGGAACCAGTGTGTGTAGTGGGTACAGCCCATTTCAACTGCCCAGTCCTTCATAGCAGCCGCAACAACATTTGCAACGCTGAGGTCAAGCGGTTCACCGTTCTGGATTGTCTTTTTCAAAGCCTTGTAAGTTGACTTTGGAAGTCTTTCCTGCATCTTCTGGTCATTAAATACCATGCTGCCAAAAATTTCGGGAACTTTTGCCATTTTAATTCTCTCCTATCCATTTTGAAAATAAATTTTAATGGTCTGATTTTTGCTTTATAAAAACAGAAAAGGACACTGTAAGCCTCAGCTCACAGCGCCCTTGCTGTCTTTGATGTTGTTAGTATATTCCACTTTTGCGAATTTGTCAATACATTTTTTGAAAAAAGTTTTGAAATTGCAAGTTTTATTAAATTTCCTGCAAAATTAAACTGAAATACCAATAAGAGTTGCATATTTTCTACAACAATCACAGTAAAATGAAAGTTTTACTCTTAAAAGTTGCAATTTTCCTTTATTTTCCCTTGACAAAGCACAATGTATAGTTATATAATCTAAGTGCTGATTTTTCTTGATCAACGATGACAGGGCATTTCAGAACATCAGCCGACCTGCACATTCACCTTTGCAGGATATAGCACAGGCTGAGCATAGCGGTTTTACCGCTGAGAAGAGATTGGGCATTTTACAATTACATATATATGATTGATTATTAACCGGCAGAACATTAATTGCCACTTTAAACCGATAAGTTTACGAAAGCAAACTTCCTTTTACATATATATGTATATAAAAAGTCCGCTGAATAATTTTTGTGATTAACAGGAAAGGGTGATCATTAATGGAACAGACAGTCAGAGAGAACAACAAGACTCTGTATTCTCCGAAGTTTGAACATGATAACTGCGGTATCGGAGCTGTTGTTAATATTAAGGGTATCAAGTCACACGACACCGTGGCAAACGCTCTGACAATTGTTGAAACTCTCGAACACAGAGCAGGTAAGGATGCCGAAGGCAAAACAGGTGACGGCGTAGGTATTCTTCTCCAGATTTCACACAAATTTTTTAAGAAGGCAGCTGCTGAAATCGGCATTAAGCTCGGTTCCGAAAGAGATTACGCTGTAGGTATGTTCTTCTTCCCTCAGAATGAGCTTGCAAGAAATCAGGCAAAGAAGATGTTTGAAATCATTGCAGAAAAAGAAGGTCTTACAGTTCTCGGCTGGAGAAATGTTCCGTCAAAGCCCGAGGTACTCGGTCACAGAGCTGTTGAATGTATGCCTGCAATTATGCAGTGCTTTATCAAAAGACCTCACGGCGTAAAGAGAGGTCTTCCGTTCGACAGAAAGCTCTATGTTGCAAGAAGAGTTTTTGAACAGAGTAATGAAGACACATATGTAGTTTCGCTTTCAAGCAGAACTATTGTATATAAAGGTATGTTCCTTGTCGGCGATCTCCGTAACTTCTTCCTTGATCTTCAGGACGATGATTACGAGTCTGCAATCGCTATGGTTCACTCCCGTTTTTCAACCAACACAAATCCAAGCTGGCAGAGAGCTCATCCTAACAGAATGATTGTTCACAACGGTGAAATCAACACAATCAGAGGCAACGCTGACAAGATGCTTGCCCGTGAGGAAACAATGCGTTCGGAGCATCTCAAGGGCGACCTTGACAAGGTTATTCCTGTTGTAAACACAGAGGGTTCAGACTCTGCAATGCTTGATAACACACTTGAATTTCTCGTAATGAGCGGCATGGAGCTTCCTCTTGCCGTTATGATTACAATTCCGGAGCCGTGGGATAATAACGGCACAATGAGCCAGAAGAAAAAGGACTTCTATCAGTATTATGCAACAATGATGGAGCCGTGGGACGGTCCTGCGTCAATCCTTTTCTCTGACGGTGATATTATGGGTGCGGTTCTTGACCGTAACGGTCTGCGTCCGTCAAGATATTACATCACGAATGACGGCAACCTCATTCTTTCATCGGAAGTCGGCGCACTTCCTATTGATCCCGCAAAGATTGTTACAAAGGAAAGACTTCGCCCGGGCAAAATGCTTCTTGTCGATACGGTTCAGGGCAGACTCATTGATGACGATGAACTTAAAGAGTATTATGCGTCAAAACAGCCTTACGGCGAATGGCTCGACAGTAATCTTGTTTGTCTTAAAGACCTCAAAATTCCTAATATGAAGGTTGAGGAGCATTCATATAAAGAAAGACAAAAACTCCAGAAGGCTTTCGGATATACCTACGAAGATGTTATGACATCAATCCTTCCTATGGCAAAGAACGGCACAGAGTCAATTGCCGCAATGGGTACAGACAGTCCACTTGCAGTTCTTTCAAAAGAACCGCAGCCGCTTTTCAACTACTTCAAACAGCTCTTTGCACAGGTTACAAACCCGCCGATTGACGCAATCCGTGAGGAAGTTGTAACATCAACAACAATTTATATCGGCGAGGACGGCAACATCCTTGAGGAGCGTCCCGAAAACTGCAAGGTTATGAAGATTCACAACCCGATTCTTACATCAACCGATATTCTCAAAATCAAGAATATGCACATTCCGGGCTTTAAGGTTGCGGTTATCCCGATTCTCTACTACAAGAACACAAGACTTTCAAAGGCTGTTAAGCGACTTTTCATTGAAGCTGACAAGGCTTACAATGACGGTGCAAATATTCTTATCCTCTCCGACAGAGGAGTTGACGAAAACCATCTTGCAATTCCGTCACTTCTTGCAGTATCCGCTCTTCATCAGCACCTTGTTGCAACAAAGAAGAGAACTTCACTTGCAATGATACTTGAAAGCGGTGAGCCGAGAGAAGTTCATCATTTTGCAACACTTCTCGGTTACGGTGCAAGTGCAATCAACCCGTATCTTGCTCAGGAAACAATTCACGAGCTTATCGGTGATGACCTTCTTGACAAGGACTACTACGCAGCAGTTGACGATTACAACAGCGCAGTTCTCCACGGCATCGTAAAGATTGCGTCAAAAATGGGTATTTCAACAATCCAGTCATATCAGGGCTCACAGATTTTTGAGGCTATCGGTATCGGCAAGGATGTTATTGACGAATACTTCACAGGCACAGTCAGCAGAATCGGCGGTATCACAATCAAGGATATTGAAGAGAATGTTGACAAACTTCACACAGCGGCATTTGATCCGCTTGACCTCGGTGTAAGCGATGAGCTTGAATCCCGTGGTTCACACAAGTTCAGAAGCGGCAAAGAAGAACACCTCTACAATCCGCAGACTATATATATGCTCCAGCAGGCAACAAGAACAGGCGACTATGAGCTTTACAAAAAGTATTCTCATATGATTTCCGAAGAAATGGATCCTGTAAATATCAGAGGTCTTTTCGACTTCAACTTTGCAGAAACTCCTGTTCCGCTTGATGAGGTTGAAAGCGTTGATTCAATCGTAAAGCGTTTCAAGACAGGCGCTATGTCCTACGGTTCCATCTCACAGGAGGCTCACGAAACACTTGCGATTGCAATGAATCAGCTTCACGGCAAGTCAAACTCCGGTGAGGGCGGCGAAAGCCTTGAAAGACTTCTCACAAAAGGACAGAAGGTTGACAGATGTTCTGCAATCAAGCAGGTTGCGTCAGGTCGTTTCGGTGTTACATCAAGATACCTCACATCTGCAAACGAAATTCAGATTAAAATGGCTCAGGGTGCAAAGCCGGGCGAAGGCGGACATCTTCCGGGCAAAAAGGTTTATCCCTGGATTGCAAAAACCCGTCATTCAACACCGGGTGTATCGCTCATCTCTCCCCCACCGCACCACGACATTTACTCAATTGAGGACCTTGCACAGCTTATCTACGACCTCAAGAATTCTAACAAAGACGCAAGAATCTCTGTTAAGCTCGTTTCGGAATGCGGTGTAGGTACGGTTGCCGCAGGCGTTGCAAAAGCAGGTGCAGGCGTAATCCTTATTTCAGGTTATGACGGCGGTACAGGCGCTGCTCCGAGAAACTCAATCTACAATGCAGGTCTGCCGTGGGAACTCGGTCTTGCCGAGGCTCATCAGACGCTCATTATGAACGACCTTCGTAACAAGGTTGTTATTGAAACCGACGGTAAGCTTATGAACGGCCGTGATGTTGCAATTGCAGCAATGCTCGGTGCAGAGGAATTCGGTTTTGCAACTGCTCCGCTTGTAACTCTCGGTTGTGCAATGATGAGAGTATGTAACCTTGATACCTGCCCGTTCGGTGTTGCCACACAGAACCCCGAGCTCAGAAAAAGATTCTGTGGCAAGCCCGAATATGTAATAAACTTTATGAAGTTTGTAGCAAGCGAACTTCGTGAATATATGTCAAAGCTCGGTGTAAAAACCGTTGATGAGCTTGTCGGAAGAATTGACCTCATCAAGAGAAAAGAAGGCATCACAGGACAGGCTGCCGAGGTTGACCTTTCTAACATTCTTGATACAAACTTTGTTTCGGAAAAGGTTGAATACAACAAAAAGAGCCTTTATGATTTCAAACTTGAATCAACACTTGACGAGAGAATCCTCTGCAAAGAATTTGCAAAGGTTCTTGCAAAAGGCACAAAGAAAAAGGTTGAAGTCAATGTTAAGAACACAGACCGTTCATTCGGTACAATCTTCGGTTCTGAGGTTACAAGAAAGCATTACAACAACCTTGATGACGATACATTTACAGTAGTCTGCAACGGTTCGGGCGGTCAGAGCTTTGGCGCATTCATTCCAAAGGGACTCACACTTGAACTCGTTGGCGACTCAAACGACTACTTCGGCAAGGGACTTTCAGGCGGTAAGCTGGTAGTTTATCCTCCGAAGAACTCAACATTTGACGCAGGTAACAACATCATCATCGGTAATGTTGCACTTTACGGTGCAACAAGCGGCAAGGCATTCATCAACGGTGTTGCAGGCGAGCGTTTCTGCGTAAGAAACTCAGGCGCAACAGCAGTTGTTGAGGGTGTCGGCGACCACGGTTGTGAATATATGACAGGCGGTCGGGTTGTTGTTATCGGCAAAACAGGCAAAAACTTTGCCGCAGGTATGTCAGGCGGTGTTGCCTATGTTCTTGATGAAGAAAGAGATCTTTACACAAAGCTCAACAAAGAAATGGTTCTCTTCTCTGAGGTAACAGAAAAGTACGATATAATCGAACTCAAGACGCTTATTGAAGAACATGTTGCAGCAACAGGTTCACAGAGAGGCAAGAAAATCCTTGATAACTTTGACGAGTATCTTCCGAAATTCAAGAAGATTATTCCGCACGACTACAAGAGAATGATGGCTGCAATTGCCGCTTATGAAGAAAAAGGTCTTACAAACGAGCAGGCACAGATTGAAGCTTTCTACGAAATTGTGAATAATAAATAAGGAGGGGATATTTATGGGAAAGCCAACAGGATTTATGGAATATAAGCGTGAGGATGCCCCGGCATACTCCGTAAAAGAAAGAATCAAAAATTTTGACGAATTTCACGATCCCCTCAGCAAAGAGGATCAGCAAAAACAGGGTGCGAGATGCATGGACTGCGGCGTGCCTTTCTGTCAGGCAGGAATGCAGATTGGTTCTGCATTCTCAGGCTGTCCGCTTAACAACCTCATTCCCGAATGGAATGACCTCATCTACAAGGGCAACTGGGAACAGGCTTACAACCGTCTTAAAGTTACAAACAACTTCCCCGAATTCACATCCCGTGTATGTCCCGCTCTCTGTGAAAAGGCATGCACCTGCGGTGCAAACGGTGACGCTGTCAGCGTAAGAGCCAACGAATACGGAATCATTGAAAATGCCTATGAAGAAGGTCTTGCAGACGCAAGAATTCCAAAGGTAAGAACAGGCAAGAAAATTGCAATCATCGGTTCGGGTCCATCGGGACTTGCCGCTGCCGACCAGCTCAATCAGCGCGGTCACTCTGTAACGGTATTTGAACGCAATGACAGAGTAGGCGGTCTGCTTATGTACGGCATTCCGAATATGAAGCTTGAAAAAGATGTTATCGAACGCAAGATTAACATTATGGAAGAAGAAGGCGTAACCTTTGAAACCTGCTCAAATGTCGGCAAAGACATCAAGGCAAGCGAAATTCTCAAGGACTTTGACCGTGTAATTCTTGCTTGCGGTGCATCAAATCCGAGAGATATCAAAGTTCCCGGCAGAGAGGCTAACGGCATTCACTTTGCCGTTGACTTCCTCAAATCAACAACAAAGTCACTTCTTGACTGCAACCTCAGAGAGGGTACATTCATCAGCGCAAAAGGCAAGAATGTAATGGTAATCGGCGGTGGCGACACAGGTAACGACTGCGTCGGCACAAGCATCAGACACGGTGCAAAATCCGTTCTTCAGCTTGAAATGATGCCTAAACTTCCCGACACAAGAAGTGCCGATAACCCATGGCCGCAATGGCCGAGAGTCTGCAAAACAGACTACGGTCAGGAAGAGGCTATTGAAGTTTACGGTCACGATCCACGAGTTTATCAGACAACCGTTAAGCAGTTCATTGCTGACAAAAACGGTAATCTTGTAGGTGCGGAGCTTGTTAAGCTTAAACCCGAAAAGGATGCTAAAACAGGCAGACTTATGATGAAAGAGGTTGAAGGCTCAGAATACAAGGTTGATGTTGAACTCGTACTCATTGCGGCAGGATTCCTCGGCAGTGAAAACTATGTAACCAAGGCATTCGGTGTTGAAACAAACGCAAGAACCAATGTTGCAACGGCAGAAGGCTCACACAAGACAAATGTTGAAAATGTGTTTGTTACAGGCGATATGCACAGAGGACAGTCACTTGTTGTCTGGGCGATTCGTGAGGGCAGAGATGTTGCCAAAGAGGTTGACGAAAGCCTTATGGGATACACAAATCTTTAATTGATTACAAATAACCTGATAATCCTCAATTTTTCGATATACCGGTTAATAATCAGAAAGCGCAGGAGCGGATTTCCCTCCTGCGTTTTTCTTTGTCATTTAGGGTTTGTTTCTGTTGCATATCAATATGATTGATGATAAAATAAAGGATATATACAATGCAATAAAATGTGAGGAAATATTATGAGTAACAGACCTGAAACCAATAAACAAAGCTGTCCCGTTTACAAAAAATGCGGCGGTTGTCAACTGCAAAATCTGTCATATCCCGAACAGCTTGAATTCAAGCAGAGGAAAGTCGAAAAACTTCTCAAACGCTTTTGCACCGTTGAAAAAATTATCGGAATGAAAACTCCCTACCACTACCGCAACAAGGTTCAGGCGGCTTTTTATACGGACAAAAAGGGCAAAATCATTTCGGGTGTGTATCAGTCGGGCAGTCATCATGTTGTCGGAATTGACAGCTGTCAGACAGAGGATGTTATTGCCGACAAAATCATCGTTGCAGTACGCAAGCTCCTCCCCTCTTTCAGAATGACAACCTATAACGAGGACACAGGCAAAGGTTTTCTCCGTCACATTCTTGTGAAAAGAGGCTTTGCGACAAATCAGATTATGCTTGTGCTTGTGACAGGTACACCTGTTTTTCCGTCAAAAAACAATTTTGTAAAAGCGATTCTGAAACAGTTTCCCGAAATCACGACCATTGTGCAAAATATAAACCCCTACCGCACCAACCTTGTACTCGGTGACAATCAGAAAGTGCTGTACGGCAAGGGTTATATTGAGGATATTCTCTGCGGTTGCAGGTTCAGAATTTCGCCGAAAAGCTTCTACCAAATTAACCCCGTTCAAACCGAAGTTTTGTACGGCAAAGCAATTGAATTTGCAAATCTCAAAGGCAACGAAACCGTGCTTGACACCTACTGCGGAATCGGCACAATCGGCATAATTGCCGCCAAAAACGGTGCAGGCAATGTTATCGGTGCAGAACTTAACGGCGATGCCGTGAGGGATGCAATCGTAAACGCAAGAGCAAATAATCTGAAAAATATCCGTTTCTACAAAGCCGATGCAGGCGAGTTTATGCGAGAAGTTGCAGATGAGGACGAAAAGCCGGATGTTGTGTTCATGGATCCGCCAAGAGCCGGAAGTGACCGAAAATTTCTCGACTCACTAATCAAAATGTCTCCGAAAAAGGTTGTCTATGTTTCCTGCAACCCCGAAACATTGGCAAGAGATTTAGCCTACCTAACCCAAAACAGCCCCTACAAAGCCCAAAAAATCCAACCCGTAGATATGTTCCCCCACACCGCACACATCGAGACCGTAGTCTTGATGTCAAGAAAATAATTAAGCAATATAAAATTCGGCTTGTTTGCTGACTTTTTCTAAATCTAAAATTATATATTTAACCATCAAAAGCACTCGGGTATATCTTATAGAAACATATCCAACGCAAAATTTCGTTCAGGTTGTAGCCTCGGATTAGATAATGCAAATTGAGTGAGTGGATTAGATGCCAGGGTGTTTGGAGAAAATTTTATAGGACAAAAAGCTGACAGGCAATCCTGCAATTCGACCGTTTTGAGGGGTTCATGAACAGTGAAATAGATGTTAATAGAAATTAGATAAATCGGAATTTTCTAGATTGATGTTAGTAGATTATAATCTGTTAGAAAGATTGCATTAACAATGAAAGGCTTGAAAATATGAAGGGTATATGGAAAGCAATTGCTTATTTTGTTCTGTATTTTGGATTGACAATGATTTTACAAGTATTGTTATCTATAGTATTTTGTGCAATAGGTGCGGCGAACGGTCTCCATGATGAAACTTTGATAATGGAGTTTGCTAATAATAATATTTTAGGAATGACTGTAATTTCGGGCATACTGACTGTATTGATTCTGTATTTTGTTTTTAAACTTCGCAAAAAGCAAGTTAAGAAAGAATGGAAGCTTAACCATTTTAAAGTGAATAATGTTGTTTTGGCGTCGCTGATAACATTTTCGTTCTCGTTTCTGTTTGCATTATGTACGTACAACGTATCTATGGAAAACTCACTGATGATATTAAAGTCAGTTGGTTTCTATAACGAAGTAATTCCGTTGTTTGGTACTATAATGATGGTGGTTAAATTATTAGTGATAGCACCGATTTCGGAGGAGATTGCATTTAGAGGAATTGTTTATTCAAGAGTTGAAAAGACCACAAATGCAGTTACAGCTATTATAGTAAGTTCTATATTGTTTGGTCTGATGCATTTAATGGCAGGTGGAATTGTGCTGGTAGTTGGTGCGGCACTAATGGCGTTGGTTTTTGGATATATATTCTATAAGTTTAAGTCATTATGGGTATGCATTATAGCCCATGCCGTTGCGAATTTGCCAGATTTTATTCTTTACAATAAGCCAGATATTTCTGGAGGTATATTCTGGGGATTGGTGATTTTTTTTGTATGTGTGTTTATTATGGGGGTATGTGCTATTCAGAAAACAACTCAAAGAGATAATGTATAGTCACGCCCAAATTCCAGTTTGTAGGGATGACATGAAAAATGAAGTTTAAGGAACAGAGCTTTACCCTGTTTGCCTATACAAATTATAGGACAATTCAAAGTTGTCACAGGTTCGAACCACTAGATTTTAAGGGAAAAGGTGCGTTCCGCCATTCCCTTGTACAATAGGGGTTGAGTATGTTTTTCGTTGAACAACCGTGCCACATTGAGACGGTAGTCTTGATGTCAAGGAAATAAGCGAACGACTTAAAAAAACGGCTTGTTTGCAGACTTTTGCAGCAGTTTAAATTATACGCAAAACTGCTGCAAATGCTTGGCTGTATCTTGCGGAAACATATCCGCTAATGTTAGGTATCTAAACAGCACAAAACAATTCGAATTAGATGCAGTGGCTCTGTTTTTATCGGGTTACCCCCATTTATTGACATTGAGCCTGCTTAGTTAGCGTTATGTTAGACAAACAGATTTTCAGAGGGGTTTTATCTCTGCTGAACGCAAAAGAAAAACGCCCTAAACTTTAGCGTTTAAGGCGTTTTTTAAGCTTGTCAGGGGTTGAGCAAAAAAGATGTTTTTGCAAACTTCTATGGTAGTTTTGAACCAACGAAAATAAAATGAATAGACATTATCGAAGAATAGGATCGAACCACTCAAAAATCGCAAAAGTTAATAAAAATGAGTAACAGCAATGAAATGCGAGTAAATTAGAGTTTCATGAGTTTACTTGTAAGATTGTCGAGTTCTTTAATATATAGGTTTATGTCAATGTTTTCATTGCTTTCATTACGAAGTATCTGTTCCCACTTGAATAAAAAATCTTCTATCTCGTGAAAATCAGTCTTTTTCCACAGGGGAGCAAGAGCAATTAAAGCAGCATCGAACGGTTCTGATTCAAAATGGTCGGCATCAATATACCCACCCATACCAGCACGTTCACACGAAAAAACATTTCTAACAATACCCTCTAATACAATAGCATCGCCATGGTCAATTCTCATAGTAAACACCTCCTTTTTCGTAGTTTTGAATTAAATTTTCATTTTTAATTGCTTGGATTCTTTAAGTGCCTGTTCGACAATGCTTTCTTGACCTAATGAGTCGTAATGTTCCTTGAGTCGTTCTCTTAGCCTAAATAGTTTTCCACTTGCGGTATCGACTAATTGACCATAAGTGACCGCATGGATTCTACCACTCGAAGTGTTTTTCTCAGCATCTATATCTCCAAGCTTTGCTCCAACAACATACGCATCAATAGTTGCGGAGCTATGTAGCACTGCAGATTTTCTAATTTGCCGAACATAGTATCTACTTGATTAACTTCACTGTCGGTGATTTCAAATCCTCCGCGTTTTACTTCAACAATCAAAATTTGATCTGGCTTCATTATTTCGCCAGCTGTCGTATCTATTCTATCTGTACATACAGCTTTCAACGAATACTGTTTTAGACAAATAATATCCGGTCTACGCTTAGGATTATCTATTGCATCCAAATCATATTCGTCGTCCTTAAACAAACTTTTAACAACTGTTGTTAATGCTGAATTCGATACAAACATTGGTGAATCAAACTGTGCACCAAACAACCATCTTGAATTAAGTATAAGTGGATGGAGTGTGTGTAATTCCTCTGTTGTTTTGTCGTTATACATACGCTGAATAGCTTCAATAACCACAATACGTTTATCAATTTCACCTATCACAGTAGCAATATCATCAACATTCCAAGTGCTTAATATATCTGTGAGCTTATCAAGCTGGTCTGGAGTCATTTGTCCTAATTGGCTTAGAAGTAATTCTCCTTTTTTTGCCTTCTCGATAGAAATCATTGCTTCAACAGCACTATGGAGGTAGTCTGGTGAAATTACTGGGTTATCATCAGTCATTTTTCAATAAATGCCGATATATTACGTTGGCCAGTAACATTCAGAGTTTCTAATTCATCTCTTGCATCTCGTATAACATCTAATCGAACTTCGCTAAGATGATTTCTCATTACTGATTTGATGAATTCATCAACCTCAGTTTTAATGTAGCGATAAACATTTTCCATATTGGAGGAATCAACAAATCCACTTCAATCAGGGAGTACATCATCAATCAGATCATCAGATTTTATAATTATAGTATATCTTTTTGCGGCTTTAAATCTACCATCAAGAAAAGTTGTTTTTCCGTATGTCCATGAAGGCTGACCAACTAAACGACCAGAAATCCAAAATGCTATACCATGTTGTTGTGATTTTGCAGCTGTCTTCTCTGCATCAATAACAATCATTGATAGATTTGCTTTTGTTGGTGTTTCGAACTCTTTAGAGAAAACAATACCTTTGTGTTGTGATAAATCAATACATTTTCCATTGATTTTTACAACAAACTTTGGATCATACAAAAACCGTGCAGATAATATATTTGTCATTGCATCTGCATCCGGCAAATGTCTGAGTACAAATGTACTTATTTTTGTTCCATGTCCTTGTTTGTCAGTTGTAGTATGTTTGAGTATTTTGAAAGGAGAATCCCCTTGAGATATAACTATGTCGTAGATATTACATTTTCCGTCTTTCCATGTTTCAACAGTATAACTATCTGAGAAGCAAAGCATACCATGACGACCTATCCCATTTCGTCCATATGCAATTCTTTTTGAACTTTCAACATCTGTAGGAAATGTTACTTCTTTACCCTGTCGTTTTTGACGATCATAATTCAAAGTCATCCATCTATTACGAAATTCTTCGTCTGTCATACCCGTTCCATCGTCTTCAACTATAATTTTTTCATGTTCTTCAAATGGTATAGTAATGTCCACATTATGTGCTCCTGCATCCCATGCATTAGCCACAAATTCCTTTAATGCGATATCACTATTAGAGGTGATAGATCGATTGTTTCTAAAAATATAATTTTCCTCAAAAGAAACTACATTGTTATCCATTTTTCCCCTCCTAATACGCAACTATGAGCGATAACCGTTGACTTGTTCTATTATATATTATAACTCGTTACTTAATCCTTTTCAAGAGATATACGAATATGATGTGATGCTACAGATTTATCTTTTTAGTGAAAAGATGAAAAGTAAAGCACCATTGGATTTTGCGTTTGATGACAGAATCTGTCGGTGTTTTATGATACTTCGGCAATAAAATAAATAGATTTTGTTATAAAGGCACTGCTGTTCTATCTCAAGCCTGCCGAAAAATTATTAGAATTTTATCCGAAAAGTTTATTCATATCTACTGCCAATCCAACTGCCTTCATATTATTTGCTAATTTATGTTTCCAAGCTCCTTCTGTGTCCATGGGAATATATACGACACCATCAATATCTCCCGGAGTTTCAATATCCCCTTTCACTAAAGCACAAACATGATCTCTCCCAAGTTTAGCAATGAGATATCCGTGTTCAAATACTACATTTTGTCTTGCTCTCAACTTCTCGTTTTCTACCGATGTTTCTTTATCCCTTCCAAAATCACATCCTGTATATAAAACAACGGCAAAGCTTACTTCTGAATAATATTCTATTTTTTCAATAATTGTTTTTCCTATATCAGGTTTCTCATTTAATATTATAGCTTCAAATCCACCCTTTTCAAGGGTTCTTGCCATTTCTTGTTTCGCACCGTTATCATGACCGTGAACAACAAAAACTTTATCACTTATCTCTTTTTTAGCTATTGTTCTAGCTACATTTGTGCTCGGCGGAAAGTTTTTTGCCTGGTATGCAATCATTTTACTTAACAAATTCTTTAAATTAAAAATTAATGATTCTCCAGATGTTTCCGGATCGTAAAAATGTATTTCAGGGATATATTGATACAATCCATTTCCAAATTCATCAATGATGTTATCATATTTTCCTGTAATTTCTATATAAATATTTTGTCCGACACTTTCATCATCAGGAGAGGCTAAAAACTGCTCACATCGTTCAATATCTTCAGAAAGTAGTTGGTCTAATGTTTTTCTGCTCCTCATGGCTGTACTATTACCCCTTTCTTTATTTGATATAAAAAAGTCTTGATCAGAGGCTAAAGCTCTCAAACATCCCATCATTTTATCATAAGCAGATGGATCATTGCTTTTATGTAGACAGGCGGTTTGTATATCACTATACAACGGATGCTCTTTTAGGTATCGATTACTAAAAATTTTTATTTCGTTCATCCATGTATCATACAAAGGTCCTTCGACATACGAAAAAGGGAATCCATCTACTGCGGGATGGTATTCTAAATTCTTTATCTCTTCACCGCGTTGTAAAAACTCGCTAATTTTATTTTCCAAAGGGTCTCTCTGTGTAGGTGAATCAATCCCTGTTATTAAATACATATGCAACTTTGATGATATGGCTTTCAATTCAGGTCGAAAATCAAATTCAACACCGATGGTAGAAGCTTTACCGCCATTAGATAAATTATTTTTAAAATCGCCGTCAATCACGCTATATCGTGCAACCAAATCTAAGTATAGTTGTTCACTGCCATCGCTTTCGGTATGACTTTCACACAACTTAATATCTGCTTCTATTTGAGCCTTTAATGCCGGAGTTATAACCATACTATTGATTGCTCCCCAATCGATAAAAAATTACACTTTATATTTTAATTATATCACATTAGTCAAAAAGTTACAATATATTTGTCAACTTATAAGGTGTGGTTTGGATTTATATAAAGGTATATTTTTATAACTCTTGTTCCACCTCATACCCGCCGACAAACACCACCTTGATTTTCTCCTTTGATTCAACAATCACGCAATCAATAATTTGTCTGATTATTACATCGTTAAATTCCATATGAACGACTATATGCGATCGTTACACATCGCACACTCTTTTTCGCGTGCGCACGTGCCTTATGACAATTCTGTAATGGAGTCATTCTTTTCTTCTATGAAGCGTGAAGAATTGTATCGTACAAAGTATCGCTCAGAATCGGACTTTCGAAATGCAGTGGACAGGTACATCATTTTCTACAACACCAAACGCCCACACAAAAAACTGCAATACAAGACTCCTGAATAGAAGGAAGAAGAATATGCCTTAAAGGATGTGGATTTGTAAGGAACGTGCAAATAGACTGACGGGTTCGAAAAGGTTTGTTTTTTATCTTTGGATTATAAAATTTGAGTTTTTTTGTTTTTAGTCCAGCTAACAAAAAGAAAAAACGACCTTGAAAAGCCGCTTAAATACTAGGGTTATAAAGAAAAACACCACTCAGTCCAAACCCTGGGGGGTTCAGATTGCAATGGTGTTTTCAAGTGTAAAACACTAACAATTAATTGTTTTCTCATTAATTTTTGACTATAATAGCTTGTAAAGTGTTCTTTATCCTAATATTATAAATAAAGTGGGGTGATTATTGTGGGCAATATATTTAAATGGATTTGTGACAATAAGGAATGGTTATTCTCAGGATTAGGAATAACAATAATTGGATTAGCAGTTGCATTTTCTAAAAAAATCACAATCACATTTAAAAGGTTGTATAAAAAATTAAAATAACTTTGCATGACATAAAATTTAAAAATCTAAAAGAGAATAAGGATTTTGATGATTCCTTATTTATATCCGAAAAACCATATAATGGTATTTCTATACCACTAAATAAAAAATTTAAAAAGTCATGGACAATAAAAAATAATGGAAATGTGATATGGAAAGGAAGAACTCTTAGATGCGTTGAATATGCAGGAGACTGTTTTTACCCAGTAAAAGATACAATAAAAATACCGACTACATTGCCAGGTCAAATAATAACACTAACAGTCGAATACAATGTTACACAACTAGGAAATTATAGATCAAAATGGAAAATGTATGATAAAGACAATAATCTAATTTATCCACAAAAAAGTATTGGCTTGTGCTCCATGTAATAGCGGTACCAGAGTAAAACAAAGAAAATAGGGTTTGTTTTACATCAATTAATTCTTTCAGTTTTTATATAATAATTATGAAAAAATTTTACTTTTCAAAATATACTACTTACTATTTTCAAATTTATTGCAAAATAATTAGTGATACATAATATACAAGTTTTAAATAAAGGTATTTAAATTTATTTTTTAATCGCAAATTGCTATTGCAATTTGCGATTGTTTTTTCTTTCCCTTTGAAACACAGCAGGTTCACCGTCTTTCTTTTTCCTATTCGTTTTATAAATTATAGATTGTTGTTGGGTATATTCTAAAGAACTTACAAGTGCATTATATGTCCCTAACAACACTAAAAGAAAGTTTTTCATAACTCTTTTTGCCCGAAAAAGAAAAAATATTCCTAAAGAAAGAAAAATAATTGCGAAAGCAATAAGTCCTACGTAAGAGTTGTACACTGAGTCCGACAATCCAATTGTCTTGAAAATATTAATAGACGGCTGTGCTTGTGTAAAGATAAACACAATTGAGAGGATAGACAAAATCAAGAAGCAGGTCATTAAAGTTATTGACATATCAACAAGTGCCCTCAATTTTTCTGTTTTCTTGTCTTTTCCAGTAATAGAAACATAGTATTGACATATAGAAAAGACATATCCGTTGACATATTTATTTTCAAATTTCTGTTTATTCTTATCAGCCAATAAATTTTCAAGTAATTCATTTGCAAAATTCCTATATTCCAAGAGAACAATCGGATTCTTAATTATTTTGTTTGATGTTTCTTTTTTTAACCCTGCATCAACATTACCATTCAAGATACTACTACTCATTCCGTTATATATCTTAAATAACTTATTGTCAACTATGGCTCCTAATTCCTGCAAAAGCAATCCGATAATATAGATTAACAGGATAATTTCCAAACCTTTTAAAAATGTTATATTACTCCAAATTAATTCTTTTATGTCTGAATCGATAATGCAAATACCAAAAGTAAATATAGAACCTGCTAAAAGGACATTTAAAAAGTCATAAATTCCTAAATGTTCTAATAAATTTGTGGACTCAAAAGAAGTATTCATTATTTATCCCACCTTAAACACTACTATTTTTAGAATCCTTTCTATTTATTTTTTATATCTTTAAAATTGAATTATATCAGTAATTCAATTTTATGTACATTAAATTATGACATTTTTTTGGGCAATGATTTTATTGCCGGTTTATTTCTTATAATTTTATAATAACCCTCCTTTTCGGAATTCTCGTAACTAGCAATTAATTTATTTTCCTTAAACGCAGTAAGTAGTTTTTCGTTTTCATCATTGATTTCAAATTTTGGTCTGCTGCGTGTATCGAATATTTTTAGATAGTCAGTTAAGTCAAGCAGAGTAAGTATTTCTTTTATCAAACTCTCATCAAGGTCTGGCATCATTGATATTAATAGATCAACTTTTAAGTCTCTGCTCAGTCTGTCGGAACGAATAAGATCATTTTTTAATTTTTCCGAAACAGACTTTGGATTATCAATAACACTTTCTATATACTGTACAGCATAATCAAATATCTTTATTTGGATAGAATCAACCCAGTTCTCAAATGATGAAAACAAAACCATCAAATCGGATTCCATAAGATTGTTCTTGAGAATATATAAGCATATAGCAGAAGAATAATCCTTTCCAACTACCGAGATTTCATCGTTAGAAAACTCAAGCAACTTGATTTTAAGTTCATCACTAATATTCCAAGTCAATATCTTTAATAGCTCATCTTGTGAAAACAAATCGTCGTTCATTATATCAACATACTGTTCTATATTTTTAAAAATAAAATTATAATTTTGATCTGGATAGTTTTCTCTTATAAATTTCAAATTGTGTGCTGTCATTCTAATAATGTTTGTACGGATTAAGATATTGATTTTGTCATTGGGAATTTTGGTAATACTAAAATCATCATAACAGAAATCTAATGAAACTAATATTTGTTCATACTTACTATTTTCAATTGATTCACATACAACCACGCTGTCAAACAACTTGCCTTTAGTATCCTCATCATACTCTGTCTTCGAGAAATCCAAGTCAATAGTACATCTATTGATATAGGTAATGACACTTTCATTAAGTTTCACAGCATTAAAGTAATCCATAATATTGCACTCGGAATATTCCACTATATCTGCATCCAACAATAGTGACCATAAAGAACCATCGGTGATCTCCTTTATCGAAATAATAGTTGTCCGTAGCGCAGAAATATAAGAATGTTTATGATCAATAGTGAGATCAGAATTATTTAATAATGTAATAGCTACATTTTCGTCATCACAAATCATCCCATCACTTATCTTCAGGATAACATCAAAATACGCATTGATATTCTGATTAATATATTGAGTTATTGCAGAATCAGGATGGGAACACAATAGCGTGTAATTTTTATGAAGGATATCCTCATCGTTTTTTGCTCCTAAAACTTCTCTTTGAATAAGTTGTAGGTTCTCATCATTTATCTCATACAAAGATTTCTCATATACAGCACGGAATAAGTTTTTATCTAATTCATCATAATCAAAGCCACTAAAGCATACTTCCAGCAGAGTAAAACAATGAATTAATCTGTTAATATCGGGGTTGTCTATTGCAAGATAGTCTCGAGAATTAGAAATATATTCACATAAGCAATTTTCTTTATTGACTGATTCTATAATTTCGTCATCGGAATAATAGATTGAACAGATTGAATATCTGCGTACTTGTTGCTCCGTTAGAGAATGTTCATTGAGAGCTGTAACAAACATTTCAGACCATCTTATATTAAGGTATTTAATGTAAGATGACAATTCAGATGTCATGTCAAAATATGCGCCAATAAAATTAAAATTCTTTGTATTTTTTAGTTGATCAATAAACCTTTCAATATATTCCGTGTAAGACAATGAGTGTAGTAAATATGTGAGCAAATCAAAATTTAGTATCTCTTCTTGATCAAAATCCACTAATTTAAGTCGTGAAACAACCAACTGCGGATTTTTTAATTGATAAGTATATTCTTTAGCCTTCTTATCGGTTATACTGCGTAGGAATATTTTATCAATGCGGCTTAAACTATTCTCGTAAAAATAGGACATATAATCTGCATAGGTTTCATCAATATAGCCATTACGAATAAGAAATTTCAAGAGGTCAAAATATTCGCTGCTTTTTATCTCATTAAAATTTGTTTCCTTTCCAATTTCATTTGTGCTTGTAATGCTGAATATAGAATTTATATTCTCTCTTGTAATGATATCTTTTAATTGCTTACTTTTGATTGAAATAAGTTCTTGTTCAAGAATAAAGATTTCATATTCAATACTAGGAATTTTATTATTAAGCTTATTATTGATTGAGTTCTTACGCTCCGAATACTCATTTTGTCCTTCTAGGGTTAAATCTCCTTTCCGACCATAATAATCTTTAGGCTTTTTGTCCTCAAATACAACATCTAATTCCTTAATCGTTTTTAGATGCTCATTTTTCGCCATCTCAATTTCGTTGCTTTTCTCGAAAATACGATCCTCAAGTTTTTTTACTTCTTCTGCAATAAAGATATCCTTACTATCAAAAAGCGTATACACAAATCCTTTATTAAGCTGTAAATCTGCAAAGTCGCTGGGAAAAAGATTTTTATATGCAATTATGGCGAGCATTTTATTACAATCAAGTTCAGTAATATTTATTCTGTTGTAATAAATTACAAATTCATTGTAGATATTCTTCAAAAGGCGCATATCATCAATATATAGCGATAAACCTTGCAGAAAACTTTCGTTAAATTTCTCAAATACTCCACCTTTTTTGAGATGAGAAATAAACTGATCATAAGAATTGGAACTATCTACAACCGGAACAACCGGGATAATATAGTCAAAAAACTTTGTCCTGTCCTTTGATATAAAAATATCATCACGCAGCAAGTAAAAAAATCGAAGAACCTTTTTATTTTCTTTTTGAAGCTGTATGTTAGCAAGTGTATTCACTTCACGAAGACGTTCAAAAATTCCACCTGCATTAAAACGATCCATATCTTCAAACACAACTACGTCCACTTCCGCATTCTCGAACAAATATAGTACTTCATTCAGATATTTATCAAAATAAGAATCGTCGCTCTCCTCAAAAATCTCAATTTCATTGCCTTGCAAATTTAGCTTACGGAAAATATTCCTATTCTTTTGAATATTTATCAGTTCATACACAATTAACGAAAATAAACAAGTTATTATAATTCCAACAATTATCAACGCATATTGATTTGTAGAGAGTGATAATATAGATTTAAACAAATTATCAGGAAGGGTATTTACATAGTCTTTCCACATATTAAAACAAGTAAAATAAATGATGAAAATGGAGAATAGTACAACCACAATTGTTCTTATTGAAACACTTTTAGGACTAATTGTTTTCTTAACTTTGAAATTGGTCTGCGGTATTTTTTTCGACGGAATTTGATGTATCAGTTGATTGAGAATTTTGCCTTCTAATGTTGATTCATTTACTTCTGTTTTATCTTCTTTTGTCTTTTCTTCTTTATCTGGAGACTTGAAGTGTGCTAGAGAAATATGCAGAAAGCGTAATTTCTCATGTTTTTTCTTGTATGAAGCTAGAACGCTGCTTTTTCCGGCACTGTATGCACCAGTAATAGCAACATTCTTTATATCCTGGTTATCAAATACATAATTTATCGCATCTTCATACACTTCTAAATCCATATCAACAATTGGTGTTAATCGTTCAAAATGATATTTACTCTCTGCCATATCTGTCACATCCTTTTTATTATTTTCCATTAATGCTACCCAAATCATCAATACAAATATCACGATCTATATTTCCAAATGCGTAACATTACTCAATATTGCTAACTCCGTTTACTATTTCCAGAAAAATATACAAATCGGTTTTGAACCCTAATATTCATACTATTGATTGTCCCTAATCGATAAAAAAATTACACTTTTTATTTTAATTATATCACATTGGTCAAAAAGTTACAATATATTTGGCACTTTATAAAGTTATATCTTTACAACTCCTGCTCCACCTCATATCCGCCGACAAATACCACCTTGATTTTCTCCTTTGATTCAACGATTACACCATCAATAATTTGTCTGAGTATTACATTGTTAAATTCCATAGGGTGGTTTTTAAGACCTTCGATAATTTGGAAGATTTCATCAAGTCTTGTTTTTGTATTTGTCTGTCTGCTGCTTGAGTTTTCATATATTTGCAGTTCTTTTTGCAGACTGTGTTTTTTGAGTACGATTTCCTCAAGCTGTGATTCCAAGGCTTCTGCGTTCTCCATATCGGAGGTAATCCGATTGAGTAAATCGTCATATTCTTTGTCAAGCCTTGCAATTCCTATTTGAATGTCTATTGTTTTGTCCTCGGTTTGTTCGCCTGAAAGTCCTATTCGTATGTGTTGCTTGAGCTTTTCAAGCACTTCCGAGCATTTACCTATGTTATTCTGAACAGCTTGGACAATAGCACTTTGTAGGACGCTTTCTTCAAGTGAAGGGGAGTGGTGGCAATACTTTTTTCCGTAGTCAAGCCTGTTTATACACCGCCACACAATTTTCTTTTTGCCGTCGGTTGTTGTCCATGTACATCTGCGATAGGGAGTATGGCACTCACCGCAGATTAGGAGTTCCGATAAAGCGTATTTGCTTGAATACTTACCAAGCTCGGTCTTTGTGCCAACTTGTTTAACCTTTTTCTTACTGCTTCTCCTTGCCATTTCTTCCTGCACACGATTAAATTTTTCGGGTGAGATAATAGCTGGATGATTATTTTCAACATAGTATTGAGCTCTTTCTCCGTCGTTTCTTTTAACCTTTTTCGAGATACAGTCAATTACATATGTCTTGTTTATCAGGGCATCGCCTTTATACTTTTCATTTGAAAGTATGGATTTTACTGTCCCGTAATACCACACTTTCTTGCCTGTGGGAGTTTTAATCTGATTATCGTTCAGATAATCCGCAATTTTGCGGATACTGTCACCCTCAAGGTATTTATCATAAATCTCTCTGATTATTTTTGCCTCATCTTCAACTATTTCAGGCTTTCCGTCTGCACCTTTTTTGTATCCCAGAAACGAGTTGTAGGAGAATGCTACTTTGCCTTCTTTGGCACTTTGCTGCTTGCCCCACCTAACATTGGCACTGATATTTTCTGCTTCACTCTGTGCTATACTGCCGTAGATTGTAATATAGAATTCGGCTCCTGCATCCTTGCTGTGAAGTCCCTGTTCTTCAAAAAATACATCAACATTAAGCTCTTTCAGAATTCTTATATATTTCAGGCAGTCAAGTGTATTTCGTGAGAACCTTGATATAGATTTCGTGATAATCATATCAATTTTATGCCGCTTGCAGGCTCGAATCATTTTCATAAATTCATCCCGCTTTTTTGCGCTTGTTCCCGATATACCTTTGTCTGCATAGATTCCTGCAAAAGACCATTTCGGCTCACTGTTGATTTTGTCGGTATAATGCTTTACCTGAACCTCATAGCTGTTGAGTTGTTCTTCCATTTGGGTGGATACACGGCAGTATGCGGCTACCCGAATCTGTCTGTAAGCAGTTTCAGACTCTGTTTCGGTATTGAGCGTGGGAGCTATGTAATTGACTTTTCTTTGCAGCACTTTTTGCTCCATATTGTACCTCCGATTTTTTGATTATTTTTAAGAGTTATTTCTATATAGTCTTTGTCAAGCCTTATTGCGTTAACTGTTCGAGAGAACAGCGATAATGAAAAAGCTGAAAGCGGACTTGTGTTAAAGTCTGCTCTCAGCTTTTCCGTTATATGATTCATATTTTTGATATTAGCATACTTCAGGGAAGCGTTTCTGAATATCATCTCCGTAATACTGTCTTTGTTGATTTCACCGTGTTCAAGGTATTTCCTTATCTCATTTTCAAGCTCTACGCTTTCCTTGCTGATTTCACCGCAGTCATCATTATCCTTTATCAGGTCGGGATTTTTAATTATGCGGTTGAGCAAGTCTGTTATTTGCTCAATCAGCGTATCATCGTTAAGGTGTATTATATTATGACACTCTCCGTTCTTGCAAACCCATCTTGTGCCCTGAACACATCTCATTTCGTGATTGCGCTTTAACGGTGAATTGCAGTCGGCACATAATATCGGAACATTGAGATTATATATGTCAGACGACCTGTCAACACCCTTTTGAGTGTCCCTTGCGGATTTTACCTTGTTTGCTTTTCCAAATGTATCTTTACTGATTATGAATGGGTAAGTATCTGTTCCTGTGTAAATATCATCATCAATTATTCGCTTGATTTTTCCTTTGTTCCATGATACTTCACCGACCATATATTCAACATTTTCCGCAATCAGAAGCTGTGCAATTTTTATCAATGACAAGCCGTTAATATACAGGTCAAATATTCTTTTCACTGTAGTTGACTCTGTCGGATTCAGCGTAATAACACCGTTTTGATAGGCATATCCGTATTTAACCTTTCTGTTTTTCATTGTTTATATCCTTTCATTAATAATTTCCGTTAATTCAAGTCCACCCGATAGTGTGAATACAAGCCTATTGTCATAGCCTGCTTTAATCTGATCTACCGTGTCACTGAACATTTCTTCATTGAAACCGTCACGGTAATCGAATTTATCTATTATTTCACTGAGATGTTTCAGATTACATATCGTTTCCTCTACTGAATCATCGCTTAACAGAAGCTTTCGTTTACTGCGCAGCTTTGATATTTTTGAGTTTATTTCAAGCGCCTGCTTTGAAAATTCACTTTCACTTAATATGGATTTTGTGCGAAGCCTTGCTATCATAAGATTCTGCGTACTTAAATCAGCTATCTGTTTGTCTATATCCGCTATTGATGCCTGATTAGGATTTGTTGTATCCTCTATGTACTCAAGCTGATTAATCATATTGTCGAGTATTTCCGATTTGTATCTTTTGAGCTTGCTCATCATTGCGGTATAAGCACTGTATATATCGTTTTCAAGCAGTGTTTGTGTTGCGCAATCTGTTTTCAGCGATGCTTTATATGAACAACCCCAATACACTTTGTTATTGATTACTATTCGTCTGTAATTGTGACCGCATTCACAACACTTTATGATTCTGCTCAATGGATATGAAACATTTGAATGCTGTACGCTTTTTCTTCTTTGCAATTCCTTTGCGGCGTTGAAGGTTTCTCTTGATATAATTGCGACATTACTGTTCTCTATATAGTATTTAGCACATTCGCCTTTGTTTTTCTTCCTGACAAAGGGGAATGATTCTGTGGTATACGTTTTTTGCAGCAATGCATCTCCCATATATCTCTCGTTATTAAGAATATAGTCCACCGAGAAGCAATGCCATTTTCCTTTTCGGGACGGTATATTATTTGCATTGAGTGTATTTGCTATGGCTTGTTTTCCCATACCCTGCAAATACAGTGCAAATATTGTCCTTACTGTTTTAGCTTCATCTTCATTGACTATAAGCTCGTTGTCTGATATCCGATACCCAAATGCAGGATATGTAGTGTTAAAATCGCCTGATTCCATTCGTTTGCGGTAACTCCACCGCATATTATCGGAAATATTTATTGATTCCTGCTGTGCCGCAAGACCGGGCAGCGTTACAAATAGTTCGGCATTCATTTTGTCCGAATCAAGTGCCTGTTCTTCAAAATACACTCGGACACCTAATGTTTTAAGCATTCTCAGTACGGTCAGCAAATCACTTGTATTTCTTGCAAACCTCGAAATTGATTTCGTAATAACGCAATCAATCTTACCGTTTTCACAGTCCTTTATGAGCCGTTTGAATTCGTCACGCTTTTTCAGGGATGTTCCCGATATGCCTTCATCGGCATATATATCAACCAACTCATATTCGGTGTGAACTTTTGAATAATCGGTATAATATTTTATCTGAGCCGCAAATGAATTCATCTGATCCAAAGAATCACTTGATACTCTGCAATAAGCTGCTAACCTGATTTTTTCATCATTCTTTTTTGTCGGCTGTATCTCGGTAACTACCATTTTTTCTTCCTTTCCTGTAATTCTTTTTTTCAAGACAACAATATCACAAGAGTTTGAAACTATCCAGCGAATATTACATCTTTTTTGAATTATTTTTTATGCGGTCAGCAATACGCTTTCAGATTCTTCCAAGACGATTTCAAGTATGCTTTTGTACTCTTCATCTGTCAGCAGATTCATCTTCAAAAGAAGATTTAACATATTTAACTCATAGTAACATTCTGAATTTTTTATTGCTTTACTCTTATTCATCTTTTTTAGTTTCCTCTGATGTTTTTTGATTTTCGATATTCTTGTCAGCGTTTGAAGCTGCGTTGCAAAGGCACATTACAGCTACACCTATGAACGCACCTATAAATAATCCAATAATAAAACCTATCATTTTAATTTCTCCAATCTAAAATATATTTTGCTACTGTAGGCAACAGCTATGCAAAGCATAACTGCCGCCTGCTTTTTAATATCAATCGTTTTGCAAGGCAATTCTGAATAAGAAAATGCCCTGCGGTTGTTGGTATTTGTCCTCAACAACCCCCAACTGGGAACACATCAAACGGCTTTGCATATAGCTCCATTGGAATTTCACCACCGTGAGGATCTCCCACGGCCGCCATCTTTGGTTGC
>ENA-OOZQ01000535-OOZQ01000535.1-human-gut-metagenome-genome-assembly--contig:-NODE-535-length-30722-cov-3.542179_pt1 | contig 30722 bp, 42 predicted proteins | sample MGYA00241188_ERZ501399 | MGnify/ENA primary metagenome ERZ501399 (study PRJEB25962, sample SAMEA2042658) | human gut metagenome | biome: human gut; feature: human-associated habitat; material: faeces... | reverse complement strand
ATATAAAATATTGTCTGCATAAAAAAATATTTAAAAATGGCGTAGTTGAAACAATTGGATATACACAGGAAAGCATAACAGATGAAAAGCTGGCATTCGACCATAATGAAATAATATTAGAAGGATTATTAAGATTAAAAAATAAAATTGTATATAGTGATATTGCTTTTAATCTATTACCTGATGAATTTACACTCCCTGATATTAAAAAGGTGTATGAAGTTATTCTGGGAAAAGAATTGTATAAATCTAATTTTAATGCAGATATAAAAAATAAGCTTATATCAATGGATTATAAAATTACATCCATTATAAAAGGCGGTAAAAAAGCCACAGCTTATAAATATAAAGGAAGGTAATTTTTATGAGTTTAGGAGTCATTTTGTCAAGATGCCAGCCTCTACATAAAGGACATATTGAAATAATTAATAAAGCCTTGCAGGAAAATAATAAAGTTCTTTTTATTGTTGGAAGTGCTGATAAAGAAAAAACAAAAAGAAATCCTTTTCCTATAGACTATAGAGATAATATGTATAATGCTGCATTAAAATTTATTTATGATAAAGACAGATTAACATATATGAATTTATCTGATTTAAGTTCAGATAACGCTATACCTAAACAGGATAATATATCGGGAATTATAGATAATGCGTCTTATGTAAATAAAGAATGGGGAATGTATTTATATTATAATATAGTTTCTAAAACTGGAGAAAAGGAATTTACTTTCTATTATAATGATGATATATCGCTTATAAGGGAATGGTTTCCGGAATTTTTACAGAATAGGATAACTGTTAAATCAATACAAAGATTAGATAATATATCAAGCAGTGCTATAAGACAGGCAATTATTGATGGAAATATAAAATATATAGAAAAATGTATACCATATTGGAGAGGCATTAAGTTAAAGGATATGATGGATAGATATAAAAAGATTGTAGATATGGAGGAAAATATGTTATGAAAATTTTAGTTGTTATAGATATGCAAAATGATTTTACATCAGGAGCATTAGGAAACAAAGAATGTGAAGAAGTTGTTCCAAAGATTGTAGATATTATAAATAAAGAAGATTATGATGAGATTTATCTTACAAGAGATACACATACTGATAATTACCTTAAAACGCAGGAAGGAAAGAAGTTACCTGTAAAACATTGTATAAAAGGAACAGAAGGTTGGCAGATTAGAAAAGAAATAATGGATGCTGTAAAAGATAAGTTGTTTTATATTATTAATAAGCCGGCTTTTGGTTCGCTTAAACTTGCAGAAGATATGAAAACAGCATATGAAGACAAACAGGAAAATCTTGAAATTATTCTTGTAGGCGTATGTACGGGAATTTGTGTTATAAGTAATGCAATGATTTTAAAGGCGGCTTTGCCTGAAGCTGTAATCACAGTTAAAAAAGATGCGTGTGCATGTGTAACCCCTGAATCGCATAAAACAGCATTAGATGCAATGAAAATGTGTCATATTAATATTGATTAATGTTTAAGGAGGATTATCGTTATGAAATTAAAACAGATTATAACCAGCTTATTGGAAACAGATATGTATAAGTTTAGCATGGGTCAGGCAATTTATCATCAGTTTTCAGATTATAAAACTACTTGGTCCTTTAAGTGTAGAAATAAAGATGTTTATTTTACAGATGAAATGGTAGCAGAGATTAAAGAACAAATTCAAGCTTATTGCAAGTTAAGATTTACAGAGGATGAACTTCAGTATCTTGACAGTATTAAGTGGATTAAGGGTAGTTATGTAGACTTTCTTAGATTATGGCAGCCACGCTATGAAGATTTTACAATTACTACAGATGGAGATTGTGGTCTTTCTATTGAGGTAGCAGGTACTTGGCTTAATACTTCTATGTCTGAAATTCCTACATTAGCTATTGTTAATGAGGTCTACTTTAGAATGGCTTATAATTATAATGAACTTCTTGAAAGTTTTAAGGAGCGTCTTAACATTAAATTTGAAAACCTTAAATCAGGTCATTGGTATGCAGGAACATTTAGTGAATTTGGTCTTAGAAGAAGATTGTCTTCTGAAGCACAGGAACTTGTAGTAGAAAAGTTTTCTCATCTTAATGATACAATGCATAGTCCTTCAAGATTTATAGGTACAAGTAATGTATATCTTGCAAAGAAATTCGGACTTACCCCTGTAGGAACAATGGCACATGAATGGATTATGTGTGTAGGTCAGGGAAATCATAAGCATAATCCGGCATATTCAAACTGGTATGCTCTTGATGCATGGATAAAAGAATATGGAGTTTTAAATGGTATTGCTTTAACAGATACAATTACAACTAATTGTTTTCTTAGAGATTTTCAGTTGACTTATGCAACATTATTCTCAGGTGTACGACATGATTCAGGCGACCCTTATGTTTGGGGAGAAAAGATGATTGAACAGTATAAGAAGCTTGGTATAGACCCTAAAACAAAGACTTTACTTTTTAGTGACAGTCTTGATTTTGACAGAGCTGATAAGTTATACCGACATTTTTGTAAAGATGTAAATGTAGCTTTCGGTATCGGAACATATTTAAGCAATGATACTAAAGTTCCTGCTCTAAATATCGTTATGAAAGTAACTAAGTGTAATGGAATGGATGTTGCAAAAATATCAGATACAGAAGGAAAAGGCATGTGTAAGAATCCGGAATATGTAGAATACTTACAGAGATGCATTGACTGGCGTATGAATAATGAAAAGTAGAAAGTGAGGTATCTTTATGGAGCATATATATAATTTTAATGTAAAGAAAACTACTGAAGATTTGATAAAATGGACTTCTGATTGGTTTGATAAAAATGGCAAAGGCTGTAATGCTATAATAGGAATATCCGGGGGAAAAGATAGTACAATAGCTGCGGCTATTTGTGTTAAAGCATTAGGAAATGACAGAGTAATTGGAGTTTTAATGCCTGATGGAGAACAGAAAGATATAGAAGATTCCAAAAAGGTATGTGAAATTTTAAATATAAAACATTATATAGTTGATATAAGTAAGGCTACAATGCCATTATTAAAAACATTGTCAGGTTATGATTTTGAGATAAGTGAACAGACAAAGGTAAATCTTGCTCCACGTATAAGAATGACAACATTATATGCTATTGCTCAAAGTTGTAATGGAAGAGTTATTAACACATGTAATTTAAGTGAAAATATATGTGGTTTTTCAACACTTTATGGCGACCATGCTGGAGATATGTCATTATTTGATGAATTAACCGTAACAGAGATAAGAAAAATAGGTCATTTTTTAGGACTTCCAGATAAATTTGTAGATAAGAAACCGTCTGATGGTTTAACAGGGAAAACTGATGAAGATGTATATGGCTTTACTTATGAGGTTTTGGATAAGTTTATAAGAACAGGGATTTGTGAAGATGAAATTATAAAAAATAAGATAATTCAAAGATATAACTCAGGAATTTTCAAGACTAAATTGATTAATTTTCCTCATTTTCAAAGTAATTATCCTATTTTTATTAATTATTAAATTAAAACAATTATAAAATTAATCATAACTCGGATTATCTTTATATATAATTAGAGTTTAAAAAGCAGTAGATACAATAAAAGACACCTTAATTGGTGTCTTTATTTGATTTTGGGTTATATAATTTTGCGAGTTTTTCCATTTTTTAAAAGTTAATACATCTTTTATTAATACGATTTTTTACATGATTCGTAACATCTATTAAAACAGTTTTTACAGGCTCAGTAACCTCTATTAATACGATTTTATAGCTTCGTAACCGCTAGTAAAGAATCATTGCTGACTTACAATTGGATAATATTCTAATTTTACATCCCGTTATCCACGGAGATACACTTACAATTGAGTAATATTCTTGCTGTTACTCACGACTTGCTAGAAACCATTACTGATTTCTTACTTATGTTATACACAATTATAAGAAAAAGTATATTAGTGATATTACACAAAAAAATTTAAAATTTTATACAATATTATTAATTATTGTTTACGATAAAAAAATATGAAATTTATATTGCAAATAGGAAATAATAGGTAATATAATTATATATGCTTTAATATAATATATTTTATATAAAAAGGAGGAGAAAATAAGATAATGGTTAGATGCGAATTATGAAATCAAATTATGGCAACATCAAAAGGATGTTTATATACGAAAATAATATATAATGGAAAAATATATAATAGGATTCCATTTGGGGGAGAATTTGATTTATATGCCGGAGACGTAAATAAAAATGATAGATGTCCAGATTGCGGCGTAAAAGCAGGATTCTGTCATCATTATAGATGTTGCAAAGAAAATCATCCTATGACTCATACACAGATGTTAGATTACGAATTGGTTGATGAATTTATAATTGAGTAAATAAAAGACAAAAATTAATAAATAAGTATAAAGAGACATCTTTTAGGTGTCTTTTTTATATGTTTTAAAATTTTTTTTCGATTTTTATTAATTTTTTTTAATAATCCTACACTATTATAATATGAGGTAATACAGATATTTTCTTTGGGAAAAGAAATTATCAAATAACTAAAATAATACTTGTATATCTAAATGAGATATGATATTATTATCACAGTTAAAATGTTTAGATATATAAAGCATAGTTATGAAAGGGAGAAAGCATATGATTAAGAAGAATTTATTTAAAACAACATTAGTATTAGCATCATTAATGGCAGCTTTATTAGTCGGAGGATGTGGTAATGATAAGAAGACAGCTAATACTGAAAATAATACAAATACTACAGTATCTACAGTAGAAATTGCTAAAAATGATAACACAACAACATCTGAAGTTAAAGAATCAGTAAATAGTAATACAGAAGCATCAACTGAAAATAAAACAGAAGAAGCATCAGTAGAAGAAAATAAAGAAAATACTGAAGAAGTAAATAATGAATCTAATGATACTGAAAATTATGTAGAAAATAATGATAGTAATAATGAAACATATGAAGAAAATAATGATTCTTGGACAGATAATGGTAATAATGATGAATATACGTCTGAAGATAATAATACAGATGTAGGTAATGACACATCAAATAATGATTCTTCTTCAAGTAAGCCTGAATTAAGTGAAGAGGAAAAAAAGAAAATAGAAAATAGTAATTATGATTGGGATTCTAATGAATCAGTTCCAAATCCATATCCATTAAATGTATTTACAACAAGAGCATATTACGAAGATACAATAGAACAGCCTCAAAAATATATGGGTGAATTTACTGTAATTTATACATTAAACGAAACAAGAGATTGGAATGGATTTGAAAAGGCTTGTGATGTAGCATATCAAATAACAAAAGCTCAAAGACCTGATTTAGTTTCTAAAGTATTTGGGTCAGAATGTATTGGGAAATATAAAGAAGGTAATGTAATTGCGTCATTTTTTAAAAATTAATTATAAATACCTATAATTTATTAAAAAGAGCTTTAATTAGCTCTTTTTTTATTTAATTTTTTGTATTATTTGTTGTTTTATTAATCATTAGTGTTCATCTTTACAATGTTTATAATATAAAACCATAATAAAATTTCAAAAATAAATAAAATAAAATTTAGATTTTTTATGATTTTTACACTATTTATATTAGGATATAATAAAGAAACAATGAGAAAAATAATCCTAAAATTTTGACAAAATGTTTAATCTGACTGGGAAAATTAATAGACAGGGAGTGATTAAGATGCTATAATAGATTAACTTGAAAATTAGATAATTAATAATTAACTAGATTTTAACAAAGAGAAGGATAAAAATAATCATGAATTTAGAAAATTTATGCTTAGTTTGAAAAGAAGAAACAGAATAAAAAATACATATTTATCAAAATTTACAAATACAGATTCTCCAATAGATAAAGCAGTAAAATATTTAAAATTCACAAATGAAATACAGGATGAAAGAGCTATATAAAGCATTAAGATTAATTTTGATAATAAAGTTTATGTAAATAAAAATAATAAAGTCGAAAAATGTCAATGATATATTATTATTTTTTAAAGAATACCAGCATATATTTGATATAAGTAATAGATTATAAAGAAAAGACTATTATGAAATCAAAAAGAAGGACAAAGAGGATAATTATGAAATTAAAATTAAAAAATGTAGGAAAAATTGAGAATGCCAACATAAAAATAGATGGAATTACTATTATAGCAGGAGAAAATAACAGTGGTAAGAGTACAATAGGAAAAATGTTGTACTCAATTTATAATTCATTTTGTAAAATTGAAGAAAAAATAGAAAATGAACGTAAAAATAGTATCGTAAGGACTATTCAATATTTTTATATGTCTAAAATGTCTCATTATGATACGGTTTCTCAAATTTATAATATGGCTGATAGAATTGTATCTAATCGAAATGACTATATAAATGATAAAGAAAAAATAGCAGAAGAAATTTCTAATTATTTAAACAGAAATAGCATTAAATATGAGGAAGAAGAATTAACAGATTTAACTAATAAAATTATGGACTTTTTAAAAGTTGATGATTCAGAGTTTAGAAATATTATTTTAAAGAAAAATTTAGATAATGAATTTGCTATGAATGTAGTGAATTTAAACCATATGAATGAAGCTGCTGAAATTGAAGCTGAAATAAAAGATAAGAAAATAAAATTTGAAGTTATAAAAAATAAAGACATAAATATTTTAAATTATATTTCTCTTATTAAAGATGCAGTATATATAGAGAATCCATTTATTCTTGATAGAATTAATGATTATATTTTTTCAAACAATAGATATAGTCGTGCTTATAATATGGAGCAGAAAATCAGAAAAATTAATAATAATAATTTTGGGGTTTTAGATGAAATTGTAGCTTATAAAAAAATGGAAAATATATTTGATGTTATAAACAAAGTATGTGATGGAACATTAGAGAAGAATGAAGGTGGTAATATTGTTTATAAGACTTCAAAGTTAAAAGGAACTTTAGATATATCAAATCTATCTACAGGTATAAAAAGTTTTGTTATTTTGAAGACATTATTATTAAATGGAGCGATTGAAGAAAATGGAATTATAATTTTAGATGAACCGGAAATACATTTACATCCTGCATGGCAATTAATATTTGCTGAAATTATTGTATTAATTCAAAAAGAGTTTAAAACAAATATAATTCTGACAACGCATAGTCCATATTTTTTAAATGCTATTGAAGTATATTCTAAAAAATATAAGATAGATAATATTTGTAATTATTATTTAGCAGAAGAAACAAATATGTCTACAGATTTTATAGATGTTACGAATGATACTGAAAAGATATATGAAAAATTAGCAGAACCTTTACAAATATTAGAAAATTTGGAGTATAGTTAAAAATGGAAATAGCATATGATGAAATTGAAATATTTAATTCAAACAAAGAGACTTTAAAAAAAATATCTGAAGATAGTAGTCAGAATCCATATATATATATGACAGAATCAGATAAAGAAGCTATATGTTTTGATAAAGTAAAATCTAATTATATTAAAGGAATGAAATTACCTGATAATCCTGAATCAAATGATGCGTTATATATTGTAAATGAAAATGAATTATATTTTATAGAATTTAAAAATGGGAAACTTAACAATAAAGATAAAATTTTTAATTTATATGAAAAAATATACAATAGTCTGCTTATTTTTACAGATATAACAAAAACAGATTTAGAGTATTGTAGGAATCATTTAAATTATATTCTTGTATATAATGAATCTAAAAATCCAACAGATAAAAATAGTAACCAAGATACTTCTAAAAATCAAATTGCTAAACATTTTTCAAATAAAGCCGGGAAAACATTTTGTTTATTTTATTTGAACAAGTTTGAAAAGATATATTTTAAAAAAGTTTTAACATATACTGAAAAAGAATTTGAAAAATTTATTTCAGATTAAGAAAATATACAATATAATAAAAATACATTTTAGGATAATAAAAATAAAAAATAAAATAGATATTTAATAAAAAATACTTTAAATGAAAATAGGATAAGAAAAAATGGAAGAAAAGAGAGATGTAATATATATTTCTTCCAAAGAGGCTTTGATAAAAATTTTTGTATTGATGCTAACTATTGGAATAAGTATATTGGCATCTTTATTAGATTATAAGTCATGCTATATAACTATATTAGTTCAAGCATGTAATAATATGTATGATTTTTACCAATTTACAGATAATAAAAAGTATACAACTACTGTAAAAAGAGAAGCAATTACAATAATAATATTTTCTATTGTTGCTATTATTGTGTCAATAGTTGCATTACTTGAATTATATGTTATTATGCAGTCGATTTGGATAAAGTTAATTGCAATTTTATTTGTAACCTTACCATTAATAGTTGTATACAATGATTATATAACAAATATATATAAAGAAAATAAATTGGAGATGTAAAATATGGTAAATGATATTATAATTGTTATTGGTTTTATTGGAGTTGTAATTGGATTATGTAAATGCTGGAATTGGTATGCTATGAATCAATATAAAAAGCAAAAAGATAATAAATTAAATATAGTATATAATTTGACTAAATCTAATCAAAATAAAATAAAAATTGAAGGTATTGGAATAGATAAAAATGGAGATTATGCGGTATCTCAGGCTATAAAAAAAATAAAAATGTTAGATAGTACAAGGATAAGATAATTATGACTAAAATAGATTTTTTAGATTTTTACAATCAAGTTGTAAAGAAACTAGGATTACAATTGGAAAATGATTATAAACAATTTCATTTTTGCGATAATCCGCATTCGTTATATGAAGAGTATCTTAATCAAAAAACAATGTTAAGAACTTTATATGAAAAGAAGAATGGCGAAGATAAAACTTTATTAGATAGACATAAAGTTTGTGCTTGTATGACTGTTGCAATTATTAAAGTTAGATTAGTAAGTGAAAATATTGAAATTGATAATGGGTATTCATTATCTTCAGCAAATAGGATTAATGAGCAATTAGCATTTATGAGTTCATGGGAACTTTTTTTAGGATTCATAAGGCTTCATAAAGAAGAAAAAGATAAGAATTATAAATTGCCTGATACATACCATAATAATTCTTTTTTAGATACTATTACAAGGTCTTTATTTTTTGCTAATCAATTAAATTCTTTATCAACACCATTAATAGCAAATATTTTCTTTTTGCTAGAAAAATATTTAGAAGAAAAGGAACGGAATTACAATATAACCTCTGAATTGAAAAATACAGATAAAGATTAAGGTATATCAGATATTTATTTATCTGGTACACCTTTTTTTGTTTTTATAATATTTTTGGATTGTGTTAGAATTTATCTTATTATTTTTTTTATTTTTTGCGTAAAAATTACACTATTTTTATAGAAAAATAAATGATATAATATAATTAAGATATAAATAGTGTTTTATAAAAAGGAGATGGAATTATGAAAGTAGTATTAGAATCTAAAAATTATAACACAAATGATAATACTATGTGTGATTTAGTATTAAGAGGAGTAGTATTAGGTCAATATAAACAGGGAGATTATGATAAGTGGGAATTAGCTTATATTAATAAGAATAAAAAAGTAATTCCTTCTTTAGAAAATTATATTTGTGGAATTTTACATAATAAATACAATATTCCTGTATTAACAAAAGAAGATGTTCTTGCAGCTCAAGAATTATTGATTAAAGATACAGGTTTATCCATTATAAATTGGTTTGAAAAATCATTAAAAGAAAACAACTTATAATATTTTATTTTTATAAAGTTAGGCTTAGAAAGATTAGATTATAACTAAAATAATACATTTATTAATAATAAAAGGTATTTTTTTATGATAATAGATTGTGAATATAAATTAACAGAAATACAAGCAAAAGAATTAAAAATTTCTTTAAATTATTTAGTAAATAATATTTTAAGTTTTTTAAAGAAAAAAGAATATAATTGTTATAAAAATAAATTTAGTATTATTTTTAATAATAAAAATGTTTTTTCTATTATCCTTATTAAAAATGAATTTGTTCAATTATCTTATACTAATATTTATGGAGAAGATAATGAAAGCATTTCTTTACAGGATGCTTTAAATATAAATAAATATGCTTTAGATATTGAAAATCATATCTTGTTTGATAATTTAGATTCATTTGAAGCTTATTATACAGAACAGAATATAGATAAAATAATTCCAATTTTTACAGAAAGAAATAAGAAATTAAGGATTATTATTAATAATAACGATAATAAGAAGAATTATATTGATATAAAGAATACTATTGAAGATTTTATGGTAGAAAAAAATAAAATAGATTATAAAGATGAAAGACAATTATAAATAGGAAGTGGAAAAATATGAGTAACGAATATAATCCTGATGATGATTTTCATTGTTTTAGATGCGGAAAATATCTTTTTACAGAAATTGAAGCTCCTACAGATACAGGACTAAAATGTGTAAAAGGAAGTTATGATAATTGCTATTATGACGGAGTTAAAGATATATTCTTTTGTATTGATTGTGCTAAAAAATTAGGATACAATACAGAAGATACATAAAGGAATTTTTATGAATAAAACAAAAGAACGTAATTATATAAATATAGTTAAAAGTGATTTACAATTAATGAAAGAATCAAGAAAAGCAGATAAAACATATGGTTTATATACTGACATAATATCATATTATGAAAATAAGATAAAACCAGATAATATTATTACAAGCAAAGATTTATTAAAAATATGTGAAGTTGTCTTATCTAATTAAAATATACAAATTTTCCAATTTTTTGATTTTTTTTATAAAACATACACTATTATATTAGATAAATAAGTATATTTTTGTAATCAAAAAAAGGAGATAATTATGGTAAAAATTAAAGATATATTTGGTGATGAGCATGAAGCAGAATTAATAAATGCCCCAGATGCTCCGTATTTAGAGTATGAGTATAGAGCGATAGTTAAAAAGTACAATCCGAATTATGGAGATAATAGAATGTGTGTATGTGGCCATCCTTACTACAGACATTTTGATTCATATGAGAATATGGAAGTATCTTGTTGTAAATATTGTGGATGTAGTGAATTTATAGAAGATACAAAAAGTATTAAAAATAAAACACTTCCTCATCATTGTAAGTTATGTGGGAGTTATATTAAAGAAGATAATTTAAGTGTATGTAACAAATGTGCATCAGAATTCAAATTTTAAGAAAAATGGAATTAATATAAAATAAATGAAACTTAATATTTTGATGCAGGATAAAAGGAAAGAAGGATTTTTATGAGTTATATAAAATGTCCATATTGTAATAAAAGTGATGGAAATGATGATAAAATATTAAATAGAAGAATTATATATGCAGATAATACAGACTGTGAAATTTCTACAGAAAAATAGTGTGATATTTGTGGGAAAACATATGAAGTAATTTCAAAATACAAATTTGTCTATGAAGAATTAGGTGAATATTAATAATAAAAAAATACTTTCATGTGAGGTTAATATTATGAATATATTACTGACCGATGATAAAGTTATACATGAAATAAAACAATACTCTGAACCAAATTGGATATGGATTGAAATATGGGAAATGTCTCAATATGAGATACAAGTTGTGGTAACAGTTAATGAAGAAGAAAACTGTCACTTAGGACAACATAAAGTTATTCATATCTGTTCAGCACAAACAGATGATTCTGACGATGTAAAAAAACTAAAAGATTATGGAAGATTAATAGTAAGGTTAATAAGAAAGAATTTTCAATATAGCGAAGTACATAGTAGACTTTATTATAGACTATAAAATTATTTTTGTAAGGAATGTCAAAATGAATAAAGCTATTGCTGAAAGAACATATGTAGTTTTGTATAGATATAAAAATGCAAAATTAGCAAAATTTTTTGAGGGGGGTGAAAATAAAATCATGAAAAAATGGATAAATATTGCAGACATAGGTGATTTATATGTTGAGCAGATTTTATATGAATTTGAATTTCCTATTTTGTTTGTGTGTATTGATGATAACCAAAACAGGTATCTTAGTCTTACAATAGACGAGATGCTAGGACAATATGTAATAGCACCTATCAGTTGTGAAATGTTGCACAAAATGTTGCGTAATCATATATATATAGAACAAGCATTCAGAAATTGTAGTCAAAATATAGTATATATAACAGATTATAATTTTGATGAAAATAAACTTATTGTTCGCATTGAACGGCCTGAAGATGTCAGTAAGGATTTGTTACCTGATAAAAATACTTATTTGGATATAGACATGAACAAAATTAGAGATAAATATTTAAAAAGATAGAAGATATTTTAATAAATATGATAGATGATGGAAATAAAGTATTATAGAGATTATATATTTTTAAAAATAATATATAATAAATTTCCTTAAAAAAGCACAAAAATATAGCCCGGTAATTTAGATACTACAATAAAATAGACTTAAATTTACTGTTTTTATTTCAAGAAAAATATATAAAAAAATAATAGTTAAAAAAGATATATGAGTAGAAAAATTTCTGCTCATTTATTTTTTATTTTTTCTATTAATAGTTTCATGGATGTTTTTATTATATCTGAGACTGAATTTGAATCATAATATTTTTTTAAATATAAATAATCATCATTACTATTGTTTGCAGATAAAATATATTTTTTTATTTGTTTTATTTTTGTTTTAGAAGGATATAATGCTTTTCTAAGAGGGAATTCCGGGGCTTTTAATATATATCCATCAGGTAGAGCTTTAGTTTTTTTGTTTATTATTTTATCATCAAATTGTATATCATTATATCCAAATAGTTCATTTATTTCTTTATTATAATTTGTTTTACTTTGTTCGTAGCTATCAAGTAATGTATTTTGCCATTGTAAAAAATCTTTTTGTTTTTTTATATCAGATTTTTTTACTTTATAAACTTTTACAGGAATAGTTTTTTCCATAATTTTAATCTCCTTATTATAATTTTTCTTTTTCAATATCTATATTTTTTAATTTCAAACCTTTTTCAATTTTATGAAGAAGTAAGATATAATTTCTATAAACAATAATGTATTTATTAACAATTTCCAAAAGACCTTGTTTTGTGTCTGCTATTATTGTTCCATGATGAGCGATGATTTCTAATGAAGATAAAATATGACCTTCTGAACATGAGATAGGAATGCCTATATATTGGGTATATTCTCCGTCATATTCACTTGGATTTCGCTCATATGCAAAATTTTCTTTAATTTCTTCTTCAGTAGGATAGGCTACTACTTTAGGATTGTTTTTTAAAAATAATTTTGCATATTGATAATCCTTTTTTTTAGCTAATATTATTTCGGATTCTATTATAGAAGGCCATGAATTTTGATTTCCATAATATGCTACCATTTTTATACAATCATTATTCCGTTTTCCTGACTGTTTATTATATCTTAAATATATACTTGCTGAAATATCTGTCTCGTATTGTGATAATTTCTTTAAATTATTCACAATATCGTTGCAAATACAAGTAGAAATATCTTTAAACATACTTTCAAGATTTGAATTTAATAAATCCAAATTTAATAAATTTGCATTATTTATTAAGAGCATCTTCTTTGTAAAATCATTTATTTTATCTTTAGAAAAATTCATTAAATTATTCATAGTCTCTAATGTGTTCTTATAACTTTCAATATATAATTCATTATTTTTTTGCTGTTCTTTTAAATCATTAATAATCTGTTTTTCTTTTCCTTGTTTTCTTTCATTATATGCTACATATACGATATATATAATATACAAAAATGTTAATAAAACCACTCCGATTTTACCACTTTTAAATATATTGATAATATTACCATTATCATCTTTCCATTTTGTAGCGTTATCTAGCAATCCAATAATAAAAGGAAGTATTGTAATTATAACTGCTTTTGATAACCAATTTAAAAGAATCAAATTTAACTTTTTTTTCAAATTATTCCCACCTATTCTTTTTATATTTAATATCACGTTGAGACTTAAAAGATTGTTACGTATACATTTTTATATAATTATTATAGTATAATATATGACAAATATCTACAAGAACATATGTTTGAATTATAATAAAAAGATAAAGTAATATTAATAAAAATAATATAAAAGTTAATTAAAAATATAAATTTTAATATATATTTTTAATCTAAAAAAATAATAAATTACACTATTATATTACAAATATTAATAAATATATTGATATTAAGTCTCAAAGAAAGGAGGAAAAATAATGAAGTCTAATATTAATAAAAAAATGTCTATAAAACGAATTATTTCTATGATTCTTGTAGTCGTTATGGTAATGACTTATGTACCTTTTTCAAATTTAATTCCTGTATTTGCTTATTATAAAGATGGTTCTGATTTTACAGACGGTTCAAATTTATACTCAGATGATAACGTAGAATATCATTCAAATACTGATGTTTACATTGGTTTAAGTGGTGGAAAATCAGGTGGAGATATGATGTATGGTTATCAAAGAGATAGAGGAGCTGAATATGGATATGATGAAGCATATCATATGGATGGTAATAAATATTTTGGTATGGGTATAGGGAAAACTGTACTTGATAGAAAAGGAAGATGGCATAGTAAAAGAGAATGGCCATGTCCTGAAATAGGAAACTCATATGATACATGGTTTCATGTGCAGTTTGATTGTATAGGAGCAAGTAATTATATAGCAATACCAAATCCTTCAAGAGATAATTATGATTTTGATGGATGGGAAGTTATAGCACAATCAGGAGCATCAAGATATGAACTTGGTTCATATTGGGGATATACAATGTTCTGGTTTGATTGTAATACAGCAGGAATACAATTAGCTGCAAAGTGGAAACCAAAACAATATTCAATAGATGTAAATGAATATATCTGGAATCAATCAACACAGAATTATGAACAGCATACAGGAAATTTCCTATATGCAAGAGTAAATTTAAAAGTAAATGGAGAAACACTTTCCAGTAATGCTACTGATGCATATGCTGTAAGAGATTATAATTCACCATATGAAGTAACAGCAAGTTCAGCAACAATGGCATATAAAGTTGACCATATTGACAATGCATCAGGAAATTTATCAGGAAATACTGAAGTTAAAATATATATGAAGCCAAATCAATATACTATAAGATATTATAATAAAAACAGCAATAATTCAAATTATCTGTATAAATCTGAAATTCAAACTTATGGCCAAGATGTTTCTGTATATAACACAAAGCCAAGTTTAGCAGGATATACGTTTACAGGGTGGCAATATAAGGACGGAACATATTTTGGTGGAGGTTTATCATCAGATGTAGAAAGTCATATAGATAATGGATATATTGATGTATACGCTCAGTATAGCACCAATAAATATATTATAAATTTAGTACAAGATGATGCAACAAAAAAGGGAACTGAAACCGTAACCGTAGATTATAAAGGCTCATTATCTGATATAGATATTCCTGAACAAAAATATAAAGCCAGATTTTTTGAGAATACAAAATTTAATAAAATTATAGCTAATGACATTATTCAATCTAATGATTTTAGGGGATATGTATATTTTTGGGATAAAGATGGAGATTATGAATATGATGAAGATTATGAAGGTGATATATATTATTTAAAAGATTCAACAGGTAAAAATATAATAGGAGAATATTCCAATATTGTTGATACTTCAGATTTTCAGTATAGTGTAGCAGCTAGTAGTATTAATACAAATTTAAGTAATCCCGGAAGTGGATATATAAATCAAGAATATACTGATGATGATTTTTTAGTATTTGATGTTACTTTAGAGGGTCAAGGGCAAGATGAGACTATAGAAATGAAAGATGTAAATAATTTTTCAGGATTATTAAAAATTACGTGGGACCCAAAAACAGTTGATGCAAATGGAACTTTATCTTGTTATTATTGCTATAAAAATAATTATGGTAAATATGTGTATGAAAGTAAAGATATCCATAAATTTACTTCAGGAAATATATCTTCTGGCTACGAAATAATAAATATTGATAAGGAGATTATAAGTTTTTATCTTACTTTTAACTTTGACTCAAATTATGATGGTAATTGGGATTTTATTTCTAAAATTTGTATTGGTTCTATTTCAGGAGATTCTATTAAAGATGATACATGGTTTTATAATGAAAAAGGAAAAGCAATTATAGAAAAATATCCGATAGCAAGAAGTATAAATTTACAGGCAGATTTTAATGATAGTTATATTGTTCTTCCAACAGAGGAAGAGTTAAAAACTCAAGGATATACTAAAAAGGGATATACTTTAAAGAAATGGTATGCGATAGAAAAAGAAACTACTGAGTGTTATAGTGCTGACTATGGTGATGGAGCATATGAAGAATGGGAAGATTTTTCATCAAATTACTATGATAAATATGAAAATGCAACAGAAGATGATTGTATAAAAGCATATTTTGAATCAATTTTTGGTGATGATGTGTCTATAGAATATAATTGGAGTTCTGATATAGGTAGTGAACTAAAAATATATTATACTAAGTATTATGGATTTTATTCATCTCCGGGAGAAGAAGTTACAATAAATGGAAATACAAAATTTATTCCTATTTGGGAAGAAAATGAATATCCTGTCACTGTCAATATATATAAACAAAATGATGGAGCGATAGTAGGAAATAAAAAAGATTATACGTTATTACAAAGTAAGGATATAAGTTCTGTATTTTATACTAAAGAAACTGTTATTAATCTTCAAAAATTATTTAGTAATGGAACTTTAACAAAAATTCCTACAGGATTTATATTTGGAGAAGCTGATTATAATGATGACTCAGATAATATTACTGAAATAGGAAAAGATATAACCATTAAAGGAGATTGCGATAATCATGTTATTAATGTTTATCTTAATCACCAGCCTGTTAAAGTAACAGTAAAATATATGATTGAAAATATATATGATTCTAATGAAACATTATATAGAACATTAGAAGAACATATTCCTTTAACATCTATATATTCTGCTCCTAAAATAGAAAATCTTGAAAATATTAGGGAAAGAGATTACGCAGGATTAAATCTTGTAAATAAAAATGAAGTTACAGATATAAAAATTACTGGAGAAATGACAATAACATGTCATTATAAACGTAAGCAATATAGTATTAACCTGTATAACGAAAAACCAAATTATGCAACAACTAATATAGAGAGAGTAAATAATTCTGATACATTTATATCAAATTATGGTACTAAATATACCTACGATTCAAGTAAGAATTGTTATACAACATCATTTAAATATGGGGCTGTAATTGAAATACCTAAAATGAATTTAGTATATCAATTATTAGGTTATTCTCCTTTATATTGGGCTGATGAAAATGGTATATCTGTAAATAGTCAGATTATGGATGCTTATGACCCTTCAGGATATTCAGCAGTTATTAAAGATGGACAAAGTGAAATTAACTTATGGTCTAAATTTATTCCTAATTCTTATACTTTAGTATATGATAAAGGCTTAACAGATGATAACTCAAGCTGGATAGAAGATGATACTAAAAATGTAACAGAAGCTTCTTTTGATGAGTATGCTTTAAGTGGTACAACTCATACATTTAAATCAGATGAATCTTATGATGAAGATTTATGGTTAAAAGGTAGAAGCTATAATATTAATTTAGATATGAATATTCCTGATACAGCATCTACTAAAAAGTCTTTATCAATAAAAACATCATCTACTAATTTTTCAAAAATAGATGATACCCACTATAAACTTTCAGGACATCTTAGTTTTGATGGTTGGTCTTTAACAACTGATAAATTAAAGAAAGATTCTGTTGGTAATTTTATTGATAGTGATACACAGTGGATAGATTATGTTAAAGATTCAAATTTAACATATTTACCGGGATATATTAGAGCAATAGCTCAATATGGTCCAGAAATAATTCAATTAAATAAATCTTATGTACCATCAATGAATGGATATATATTTGATGGATGGTATACTAAAGCTGTAGGTGGTGAAAAAGTTACAGAAAGAACAATTGAAGCTGATACTTCTGCTTATAATGAAACAGTATATGCTCATTGGATTCCAATATCATATGATATTAATTATAATAAGGGTAAAACAGATGTTGATTTTTCTATAGATTCTTCATCTCATCAGTTTGATAAAGTATCTAAATTATCTACTATCAAAGATTTAAATAAAAAAGGTAGAAGTTATAATATTACTTTTGATGTAAATAAAGGTTTAGGTTCAACACAAATAATAAAATCAAACAATTATTCTGATAATATTTCAGGTAATCTTGAATTTAATTATTGGACTATAACTGATAAACAGAATAAAGTAATTAAAAATAATTTACAAAATTCTGCTGAAATTTTAAATTTATCTTCAACAAATAAAGATGAATTAACAGCAACAGCTAATTGGAAAAATAAGACAATAGATAATTTCCCTTCAGTATCAAGAAATGGTTATACTTTTAATGGATGGGTTGATTTAAATAATAATATTGTTAAATCAATAACTATTAATCCAGATACAACTGCCTTTAAAGAAAATTTAAAAGCATCTTGGACACCTAATAAGTATACAATAACATTTGATAAAAATACTCCGGGAAATGCAACAAGCTCTGTTATTTTATCAGAAAACAATAGAAAAGTAACTTTTGATAGTTCTATTGGAGTTTTACCAAATCCTAGTTTATTTGGATGGTCTTTTGAAGGATGGTATACAAGTAAAACAGGTGGAATTAAAGTAGAAGATAATTCTAACTATATAACAGATAGTGATATAACTGTTTATGCTCATTGGACACAAAAACCATATGTAATTTCATTTACAGGTGGTAATACAAATATAGTTAAATCAAATAAAACATTATCTTGTCTTTATGATGCTAATGTTACTTTTATAAAAAATGAAGGATATTTTATAGGTCGTTCTTATACAATTTCTTTTGATACCCATACTGATAATGGTTCATCATTATCTCCGGAGGTTCAAAGTATTAAAGGAAATCTTGAATTTTCAGGAAAATGGAATATTAATGGAAATGAATATAATGAAGGACAAACTTATACTAAACCTAATTTTGCAAAAAATGGAAATACATTTAATGCAAATATAACAGCTAAAGCTGTATGGAATGATAAAAAAATAAATCTTCCTAATCCAGATGAACGTATAGGTTATAAATTTAAAGGCTGGTTTACAAATACAAATTGGTCAACAAAAATTGATACAGTTAATATTAAAGCAGATACAGTTTCTTATAATTCTATCGTTTATGCAAAATGGGAAGCAAATACATATAATGTAGTATTTGATAATAATATTCCAGATATTGCTTTAACAAGAGTTACGACAAAAAATATAAGTCCAATATCAATTAAATATGATGAAACTTATATGATGTCTAAAAATAATCAAAGCCTTGAGAATTGTCTTGAAGGATGGACATTTTTAGGATGGAGTAGAAATAAAGATGCTACATCTCCTGAATATAATTTTGATATGAATTCAAAAACAAAATTATATAATTTATCAGCAACAGATAATGATACTGTAATTTTATATGCAATATGGAGAGATAATGACCCTATATCAGCAGAAACACATTCAATAAATGCTGAAGAAATTACAGATAAAAAATCAGTTAAAATATCTGCTACAGATACAGGTAGTGGTATAGCAGCTTATTATTTTGGTAAAGAAAGTAAACCTTCAGATGATTTATTTGTATCTATACCTTCAAAAGATATAAAAGCTGTTTTTGAAACATCATTAACAGATGCAGTTACATCAGAAGGAACATATTATTTATATGTTAAAGATAGAAGTAATAAAATAAAGTATGTATCAACATATTATTATAAGATAGCATTTGAACCTAATTCAGATAATATTTTATCAAAAGAAGGAACTTTAATAACTAATAATAAATTTACATCATCTCCTATTAAAAAAACTATAATTAGTATTAATGAGACAGGAACTATTTTAAATAATCTTGATAAGATAAATTCAAGAAGTGGTGTAAAATGTTTAGGGGTTGATAAAAATGCTAAAGGAACATCTGCTGAAACAAGTATAAGAGTAAATAATTCTCTTAGTGATAATGGATTTATAAAACTTCATTGTATATGGCAAGATGTTACAGCTCCAATTATTGTTTTTAATAATTGTACCCAGAATAATGATATAAAACAAACTGTGACTTTTAGTTTATATGATACAGATGAATCAGGAAAAATTATAAAAGAAACAGGTAGTGATATATATGGTTATATTATAGGTAAAAATCAAAATCCTGAATCTAAAGAAAACACTAGAATTGAAGTAGATAATACGAGTAATTTTAATAAAGATGAAGGATATGCTGAAAATATATCTGTAGAAATTGATACATCTGGAACATATTATATTTTTGCTATAGATAAAGCAGGAAATATAAGTAATAGTATATTAGATGGAAATGGATTAAAGTTTTCAAAAATAGACTATAATCCTAATGGAAATACAGATTCACCAGCAAGTATAAATATGACAAATAAATATGGTATCTTTTTAAATGGTACTGTTATAGATGAATTACCAACAGCAATAAGGACCGGTTATCATGATAGTGTTTTAGGACAATATAGTAAAGATAATAGTAAGAACTGGTATGAAATTAAAAATGATGGTAATAAAACTAATCCATCTGAATCTTATACAGTTAATGGTAACTCTATTGTATATGCAAGCTGGGAAGCAAATAGATTTATATTATCCTATAATTATATTAAGAATGATAATGCTTCATCTCCTATGACTAATACAAATATTTCACAGGTCGAAGTAGTATATGATTCTCAAATTCCAGAATTAAATAGCCCACAAATGGCAGGATGGAATTTTATAGGTTGGTATGAAAATATAAATAATGATATTACTTTTATAGACATTATGAAAGAATTAAACAAATCATTAGTTAATAATCAGGGAAAACTTGTTTATAGATATAATAATGATTGTGATGTTTATTCTAAATGGTCAGAAAAAGATTATAAAATTATTTATAATTTAAATAAACCTCAAAATGCATCAAACAATCCTACAGGAATATCAGAAAAGAAAGTAAAATTTGATAATAATATTAATTATTATGGAGATATTACTTCAGATAATCCTTCTTTAACAGGATGGACATTTATAGGTTGGAATACAAAAGCTGATGGAACAGGTATATTTATAAAAAATGATATAAAATATGATTGGATTTTAAGTAATGCTACAGATATAACTGTCTATGCTCAATGGAAAGCAAATACTTATACCGTCAGAATTAATGCTGATAAGCCTAAAACTTCTACTGAAGCTTTAAATAGTAAGAAACTTTCAGGATGGATATATGATAACATTGGTAGTTTTTATAAGAAAACATTCATATATGATAGTGAAGAGACTATCCCGGATGTAAATGATACTTTTAGTATTAAGGGATGGACACCTTTAAATATAAATTTAAATGGAGTTGAAACTATAGGTAAGAATAAGTGGAATTTTACAAGTAAACAAGATGATATTATTAATCTTTCTGTATCATGGAAAGAAAATCAATATATGTTATCTATATTTGCTAATGGTGGATTCCCTATAAATAGTTTAAAAGTAACTGAATATGATGATAATGGAAATCTTATAACAAAAAATGTTAATACAACAATAGTTGATAGTCCAACAGGAAAAGTCAGCAGTATTATAACAAAATATGAATCTTTAGTTACATTGCCTGAAGAAAATAGTAAGTTAGCTTATTCATTTGATGAATTCAATACTGATGAAAACCAAACAGGTACTTCTTATCGAAAAGGTGTAAAAGTAAGTAAACTTATAGATACTGATAATGGCATTATGAATATTTATAGTTTTTGGAAACAAAAACAAATAGTAACACTTAATTGCTCAAGTAGTAACGGTATTGGAAATATAAGTCTTACAAATAGTTATGCTAAATTTATAGATGGTAAATGGGTTAATTCAAGAAATAATTCAGAAAATATAATTCAGGAATGGAAAGTTACAAAAGATTCAATTGAAAAAGTTATTGATAATAACAATTAAAATTAAGACACATAGAAATCTGTATAAAAGGTTTCTATGTGTTTTTTATTTTTATTTAATAAATCTGATTGACAAATTATATGAAAAGGAATATTCTATAAACAAATAAAAAATATTTCTTACAAAGGAGAAAACTTATGAAGAAGAAAATAGTTGCATCTGTCATAATGATTATGTGTTTATTTTCATTAGCAGGATGTCAGAAAAAAGTAGAATGTGATATTTGTGGAGAAGTAAAGATGTGTACCACAAAGAATTTAGATGGAGAAAAACTTAATATCTGTAAAGATTGTCAGAAAGAAATAGCAGATACTTTTAAATAAGCTGATAAAAATATAAATATATATTATTAAAAAGAAGGAAGTTATAATAATTTTCTCCTTTTTTTTGTATTGTTTTTTTCGATTTTTTGAGCTAGTCCTACACTATTTATATATAGAGTTTTAGAGTTATGAAACTATAAATGATAAAATACGAAAGGAAAAAATCATATGGCATCATTAGATTTTATCAATTACAAAGATAGTTTTATTTATATGAAGGAATGTAACGCTAATTGGGGGCAAAATAATAAAATATGTTATTGCTGTAAAAAACCAATTAAAGATGGGAAAATATTAATGGTTATTAATAATAACAGATATTTTCCTAATATACTTATTCATCCTGATTGTTATAGCAAACATAAAAATAATCCAGAAAAACTATTTGCGAAAATTGAAGAAGATTATAAAAGCCATAAAGAAATGAGACAAATTTTTTAGATTCACTTTGGTTTAGCATTGAAGGTGAACTTAATAGAAATGGATATGATGATGCAAGAAAACATGTACGAATGGAAAGGAGAATATTATGGGATGGTTTGGTTCACAGGCAATATTGTTAGATGAATACCTTAGAAATAAACAAAAACTCGCTGAATTAAAAGAGAAAGAACGATATATGAAATATAGAGAATACGATGCGTCTGAAATACAAAGAGAAATAATAAAAATAGAACAAAGTATTGTTGAATTTATTTGCAGCCTTAATTCAGAGCGTTTGAAAGAAATAATTTATATGTCATTAGATATGAATGTAGATGTAGGTTATCCAGATAAGTTGATACCCAAAGAACTTTAACTTTCCTTTGGAGGTGATTTTATGGGAATGAAAATAGAAGTTATTGCTACAACATGGTATACGGTACATTTAAGCGATGAAGATGTAGAGAAAGTAAAACAATGGATAAAAGACCATAAAGATGATTTGCCGAGCTTTGACATAAAAGAGAATATATCAGAAGCAGTACATGAATTATATACAAACGGTGAAATTTCTTTTTATAAGGATGGAAAATATACAGAAAGCGATTTCAATACAGAGAATGTCAGATGGTCAGAGTTTGAAGAAAGAGAGCCAGAAGAGATATTAGAAGACTAAGAAAGAATGATTTATTCGGAAGGTGGTATAAAATGAAAATTCCATATAGCGATAAGACAAACGAAGAATTATCACTGATTTATAAAGATTATGTTGTTTCAAAAAATGAAGGAATAAGATGTGAAAGTTTCGTCCCTTATGCAAAAGAAATCAAAGAAAATATAGGTGGGGACTTTACTTTAGCCGAAGCAATTAGACTGGCAAAGTTAGACTTTTTTGAAGAAGTATGTAATAGATTTTTATAAGTAATTGACGATTTCTTTAGGAAAAATATATGGTAGATATTATAGATTTATGTGAATATATAATTTATTACAGTAATATTAAGGATTACGGTATATCATGTCTTAAACTCCAAAAAATACTATATTTTTTACAGGCTGAATGGCTGATTACGAAAGATACAAAGTTATTTATTGATAAGATAATTGCATGGGATATCGGACCTGTTGTTTTAAGACCTTACAAGAAATATATTATGTTTGGGGGAACAGATATACCTAGACCTAATGAGACAGATAAAGATAATTTTAGTATAAACAAAATTTTACAGATTATGTCTAAAAAGGATATTAAACTTATTAATGATTTGATTGATTATTTTAAAGTTTACTCAGCGTCAACTTTAACATCAATAACACAGCATCAATCTCCGTGGATTGAAAGTTACAGTAGTGATAAGGACAACGAAGTTATATGTGAAGCTATTAAAAAATATTTTACTGCATAATATAAAAGATAATATAAATTTAAAAAGGTAAAAAATACATTATGAAAAAAATATATTTTGAAAATGTTTTAAATATTGGAAATTTGTATCTTGAACATATTTATAATACATTTGAATATGAACCAATTTTATTTACTTGTTCTGACGATTATAACAATTTATATTTTTGTATCTGCTCTGATTTTAGATATACTCAAAAATGGATAATTGTTGAAACAGACATTAATATATTAACCAAATTAGTTTTAGGGGAAATAGATATATTATCTGTTTTTACAAGTAAAAAGAAAATGATAGAAGCTATTAAGTCAGCAAGCTCGGATATTTCTTATGAATTGAAAGATACTAATAATATCAACTTTTTAGATTTGCCAAAATCAAAAATATATTTAAAAAGCTAGAATATATAAAATAAAAAAATACAAGTTATTAAAGGAATTATTTTAAATAGTTCATTTTTTTTTACACTTTGCTACACTATTATTATATAAGTAAAAACAAAATAAGAAAATATGTAAAATAAATCTTATTTAAAGAATGTATAAAGGAGATAATATGGCAGATACATTAGCAGTTGCGAAATTTTTGAATGATTTAAATGTTCAGACATATGGAGAAAATATGAACCAAATGAAGATGCATAAATTAATGTATTTTTCTCAAAGAGAATCCTTGATGAAATCAAATAACCCATTATTTGATGAATTATTTGAAGCATGGGAATATGGACCGGTACTTGTCAGTGTAAAAAATGAGTATCTTACAAAGCATATGTTTTCTGAGAATTATACGCCATTAATTGATACTGAAAAAGAATTGGTTAATTCTGTATTTAAAAGATATGATAGTTATAATCTTTGGTCTTTAAGTACATTATGTTATGCAGAATATTCATGGCAGAAAGCCAGAGAAGGATTAAAATATAATGAATTTGGAAACAAGCACATGGATTTATCTGCAATGAAAATTGATGGAAGTAGAGAACTTTTAAGACGTAAGGGGGTTATTTTGTTATCAATGCCGGTAATTTATAATGAAGAAGATAAATATACAGAAATGGAAAAAGACTTATAAATTTATTAAGATGAGGATTCATTTATGATTATAAAAATTAATTTTAAAAATAATGATTTTGAAGAAGAAATGAAAAAATATATGGAGAAATTTTCAATAAATATTTTATATGATTTAAGTTATAAAAATGTTTTAAGTAATTTAGATGAAGATGATTTAGATATTTTAAAAATGAAAAAAGATTTAGCTGTAAAATGGTTTGAAGCATATGAAAGAGCAAATAACATTCTTAATCCTAACATAGATATAAAGAAAACAAAAGAAGATTTAAGCTGGCTAGCTGATAGGATTAAGATTTCTTTAAAACAATATTTATTAAATATTGATGACTTAAAGAACTGTAAAGAGTTTATAAAAAATACGTTTATACATGATATTGAAATTAGTTTTCCTAATGCATTTTATGATAAATGGGAAAATGGTGAAGTTGTTTATTGGTTTTCGCATAGTGGAGCAGTAATAATTCAGTAGATAGTGTTAAAAAGATTGTGTTTAGAAAGGATTTAAGTTATAATGGTTACAAAAAAATATATAAGGATTATAAATATGGACCATTTACCAAAGACATTAAAAGATGCTTATGAATATGATATTAAACAATGTGATGATTTAGATATTGATTCAAAATATATAAATATTAGTGATATATTAAAAGCATATTATATTTTAGCCGATTATTTTACAGACCCATCAAGTAAACAGATTAAAGAAAAAATGTTAGTTGGTGTTAGAAGTTATGATTTGTTATCATCTGCTGTAGGTCGGCAATGCGTTGAATTTGGAGGAAAAATCAAATATACAGAAAATATAGATATATGCTCAACTTTATTTTATGGATTAGTAAAAAATCATTCTTTTCATGATGGAAATAAAAGAACGGGTCTATTAATTTTATTATATCAATTACAGGATTATGGATATTATCCTAAACAGAATTTTAAAGAATTTGAAAAATTGGTTTTAGCTGTCGCAGACAATTCATTAAATAAAACATATTATAATGTATGGAAAAAATTCAAAAAACAAGAGGATGTTGAAATAAAAACAATTTCTTATATTATAAGAAGATTGGTTGTAAAGAAAAATAATTCATATCATTTAAATATAACAACAAAAGATTTTTGTAATGCCTTAGAAAAATCAGGAGTAGAGTGCCAATTAGAAGGACAAAAATTAAAAAGAACAGTAAAAACAATATTTAAGACAAATAAATATTATTATACTGTAAATTTTTATGGATGGACACGACCTATCAAAGTAAAAATGGCTAGAGATATTTTTTCAGCATTACATTTATCAGAAGAGTATCCTGATTTTACAAGTTTTTCAAATGGAGAAGGAAACATTTATAAAACCATTTGCGAATTTGAAAGTCCATTAAGAAGATTAAAAGATGAATAAATATAAAAATTAAAAGGAATTATTAAAACAATAGTTCCTTTTTTTATTTTTATTACACTATTATTATATAACAAATAAAAATATTAATTAAATTTAAGGATAGAGGTTCTTGACTTATGATTTTATGGATAATTACTATAATTTATGGAATTGTTGTTTTCACATTATCTTTTTATATTATGAAGTCAATTCTTATTCAGGTAATTGATAAAACATTAGGTTTTGATAAGTTGTTTATTAATAAAGCAAAGTCAAATATTACTAAAATATTAATAAATATAATATCCTGTATTATTAGCATAGGATTATATATGTTATTAGTTAAATTAAATTTATAAAATAAAACATTAAAAATAATAAAATATTAAGAAGGAGATAATAAAATTTATGTTTTTAGTTCAAAAATATAAAGATACATATATTTTTTATAAAGATAGCTATTATTTTGCTTATGATTTAATAAATCATAAAAGAACAAATAACTTTAATAGTCTGGATATATTAAGAGATAATTTAAGATTAAACACAAAAGAAATATGGATTTAGCATTAAATAAAAATACAAGAAATTAAAGGAATTATTTAAAATAATAGTTCCTTTTTTTATTTTTATTACACTATTATTATATAACAAAATTAATTATATCAGTTTTTAATAGGAGTATATTATATGAAAAATAAAATGTATTATGATGAAAATGAATATAAAAGGTTTTTTAATACAGTGTATTTAAGAGATAAAACAGAAGATAAACAATTTACAAAATTTCTAAAATGGTGTTTTGATAATGATTTTTTTAGAAATATTTCTGATAATGATATATCTGACTATTATATTTATAATTCTCTTCCATTGTTAAAAAATAATGGAGTATGTATTGGAGGATATCCTTTATCTTATGGATTTCTTGTAGGAGTTGACCCAAGTAAATGTTTTGATAAAACTGATAGATGTTCAGTAATTATTCAATTCCCAATAACTTCTAAAAGAGAAGAAGAAAAGGTATATAAACTTCTTGATACTTTAACAGATAATAAAAAAACACAAACTAAAGAATGGAAAAGAAATGCCCCTGAAATGATGTATGGGGATTACGCTAAATTTGGATTTTGATTGTTAAAGAAGGAGTATTAATTGAAATGAAATATAATGCTAAATATTTAAGGATAACAATGCATGATAATGATTTTACATTCGCTTTACAATATGTTGCTGAAATTTTGTATAAAATATTTCAAGATGAAGGAAGGTATCCAGAAGAAAATGAATTAGATTTGTTAAAAAAATATATTGAAGATTTATGGTTCTCTATTCATAACATCGAAGGAATAATGAGGTGGAATAAAAATAATGCAGGGTTTATAGAATCAGATAAAAGATTATTTAAACATAAATTAGAGTTTGTTGATTATTTAGATATTCCTTATAATGATAATTGGGAAAGTGTATATATCCCTATGTTTAATAATGCTGAAATTTTAGTAAGATAAAGAGGTATATTTTTATGAGTATGGAATTAAATGAAATAAGAAATAAATTGGATTTATTTGAAAAATGTATTAATAATCCGGAACTTCTTATGTCAGAATCATTTGCTGATGAAATTACGAAATATAGTTTATTTTATAATATAACAGAAAATGGAAAGAGTTTTTTTGATTATTTATTAAGTTATCTTTATAATATCAGTGCATTTAAGGATACAAAGATAAGAATTGAATTAGATAAAATATTTATAACAATTCCTTCACTTGATTCTATTAATGGCCTTATTCTTTATGATAAAATTATAAAAATTGATATTAAAACTCATACATATACCGTTATGAATGAGGGCATTAATAATTATTCAAAAATAATGAATATGAAGTATTCTTTTGAACCATATGAATTAAATGGATTTCTTAAAAAATTTGAAAATTATTCAATTAAGAAAAGATTTTCTACAGCTTATTCTTGTCTACATAATAAAGATAAAAATATCAAAGTAAGATTATCAGATTTTTTATTTTGTTTATTTGTTTCTAAAGGATATATTTCAAAAATTCTTAATAAAGAATATGAGAAACTAAATACTTCAAATAAGTGTTTGAAAAAACGATATGATGAAAATATTGCTTTACAAAAATATTATCTTGAAAAAGCCCCGGAGCATATAATAAAAATTAAAAATAAGCAGGATGAAATTATAAAATATCTTTATAAGTATAATTTTAAAGAACAAAAGAGGTAAAAGTATGAAAAAAGAATATGAGAGAATATATTTAATTGATTGTGAAAATATTGGATATTCATTTTATAGTAGTCCAAATGATTTAATCTATTATTTTACAAATAGTTCAGTAAAAGAATTACCTTTTATCTGTAATGAAAATGAAATACATATGTGTTTTAATCATAATGGATGTAAAGATGCTTTAGATTTTATTTTGGATACTTATTTAGGATATTTGATTAAAAAATATGGAGAAAATACTGAATATTTCATAATAAGTAATGATAAAGGATATGATAATATTTCAGCTTTTTGGCAAAGTTTAGGATATAAGGTTTATACTAATCCACATAAAATAAATAAAGTCCTAAATGAGGCAAATACAAAGAATAATTCTAATGCCAAACATGTAGATTGTGATGAAATTATTCATAATCTTTCATCACAATATAAAACAAAAATAAATAATATTATAAATTCATGGTTAATGTCAAAGGCTAAAGAAAAAAGAATATTATTAAAAGAGTTAAATAGATGTCTACAAAATACACTTGAAAAAAAAGAAATTAAGATAATATGCGATTATTATTATAATAATTATATTTGATTATTTTTGGGAGAAGCAGTATTTTAGCTTTCAAAAAGGAGAGATAGATATGGAAAAGCAAAAAGATAAAGAAAATGAAATTACTGTTATGGAATCAAATATTTCTGTTGGTACATTATTGTTAGCGATTGCATCAGTATTTTTAATAATTAAGGCAATCAAAAGGAGAAGGACAAAATGAGAATTCAGGATTTTTGTGATATGAAGAAGTTTGAAGATATCATGAGTAATTGGGCTAAAAGTACAGGACTTGCTACTGTAGCTGTAGGAGCAGATGGAAAATATATAAGTGATTGTTATAATTTTACTGACTTTTGTATAAAACTTACAAGAGGTACTAAAGAAGGATGTAAAAGATGAGAACAATGTGATAGAGAAGGAAAAGGAGTATATAAATGCCATGCAGGATTAGTTGATTTTGGCATTCCTCTTATGATAGATAATATACAGATTGGTTCTGTAATAGGTGGACAAGTATTACCTGAACATCCTAATGAAGAAGCTTTTAGACAAGTTGCGAAAGAAATAGGAATTAATGAAGAGAAATATATTGATGCTTTACATAAAGTGAATGTAAGAACTGAAGAACAAATAGAATCAAGTGCTAAATTATTAGGAGAAGTTCTTAATAACTTTATAAATGCAGAATATAATGCTAAAAAGAATATTTCCCTAATTAATAAACTTACTAATGCTATTTCAGAATGTCAGGATTTAGTAAAGAAAATACAAGAGGATAGTAAAGGTCTAAATGATATTCAAAGATGACAGAATATATTATCTTTAAATGCCTCTATTGAAGCTGCAAGAGCAGGGGAAGCAGGAAAAGGATTCACCGTTGTTGCAGGAGAAGTTCAAAAACTTGCTAAAAATTGTAATACTTTAAATGAATCTATAAAAAAGAATGTTGGGGATATTTCTAATGTCTTAAATAATATTAACCAAAATTAATTATTTTTAATTCGTTTTTGGATATTTATTAACTCCCCAAACATACGTTTGGGTGCCGACTTTGACTAAACTAGTAAAAATTTTAAAAAAAGTCTTTTTTATTTTATTATTTTTAAATTATT
>ENA-OOZQ01000523-OOZQ01000523.1-human-gut-metagenome-genome-assembly--contig:-NODE-523-length-31209-cov-2.594145_pt1 | contig 31209 bp, 19 predicted proteins | sample MGYA00241188_ERZ501399 | MGnify/ENA primary metagenome ERZ501399 (study PRJEB25962, sample SAMEA2042658) | human gut metagenome | biome: human gut; feature: human-associated habitat; material: faeces... | reverse complement strand
ATGGTGTACAGGCTGAAGACTCCTGTCTGCTCGCTGTTTTCACGGACAACAGTGATGACAAATCCTATCCTCCTGGAAAACGTCAATACACATTAGACTTTGCTTATCATGGTGGCATTTATCGTGATGTATGGATGATTGCCAAATCTCCGGTAGCTATTACTGACGCTATCGATTCACAAACCGTTGGCGGTGGAGGTGTATTCGTTCATTTTGATAAGATCAGTGAAAAGAGTGCGCAGGTATATGTAAACACCGAAGTTCAGAATGACGACGCCCGTTTCGAGTCAGTCACTGTAGAAACGACTTTGACAGACGCGGATGGAAAAGTAATCAAACGCAGTTCAGGAAAACTTTCTTTAAAGCCGGGAGAGAAGAAATCCATCCGTCAACAGATGGAAGTAAAGAATCCTACTCTTTGGTCTCCGGACACTCCTTATTTATATAGAGTACAATCACGCATTAAAAAAGGAAATAAATCCATTGACGGAGGCATTACCCGTGTCGGTATTCGTCTGGCAGAATTCCGTGGTAAAGACGGATTCTGGCTGAATGGCAAACCTTTCGGACAACTGGTAGGAGCCAATCGCCATCAGGATTTTGCATACGTAGGCAATGCTTTGCCGAACTCACAGCAATGGCGTGACGCCAAACGTCTGCGTGATGCCGGATGCACCATTATTCGTGTAGCCCACTATCCCCAAGACCCTGCCTTTATGGATGCCTGTGACGAGCTCGGCCTGTTTGTGATTGTCGCTACTCCGGGATGGCAGTACTGGAACAAAGACCCGAAATTCGGGGAGTTGGTTCATCAGAATACCCGCGAAATGATTCGTCGTGACCGTAATCACCCTTCCGTATTGATGTGGGAACCCATCTTGAATGAAACCCGCTATCCGCTCGATTTTGCCTTGAAAGCTCTTGAGATTACCAAAGAAGAATATCCCTATCCGGGACGTCCGGTAGCTGCTGCCGATGTCCATTCTGCCGGAGTGAAAGAGCATTATGACGTTGTTTATGGCTGGCCGGGTGATGATGAAAAAGAAGACAAACCGGAGCAATGTATCTTTACCCGTGAATTCGGGGAGAATGTAGACGACTGGTATGCTCACAACAATAATAACCGTGCCAGCCGCAGTTGGGGAGAACGTCCGTTACTGGTACAGGCTATGTCTTTAGCAAAGAGCTATGACGAGATGTACCGCACAACCGGTTTGTTTATCGGTGGTGCCCAATGGCATCCGTTCGACCATCAGCGTGGCTATCATCCGGACCCTTATTGGGGCGGCATTTATGATGCTTTCCGTCAGAAAAAATATGCGTATGAAGTATTTCGCAGCCAGTCGCCGGCCAGTCTCCAACACCCATTGGCAGAATGTGGCCCGATGATATTCATTGCTCATGAAATGTCACAATTCTCCGATAAGGACGTAGTTGTATTTACAAACTGTGATTCAGTCCGTCTTTCTATTTATGATGGAACGAAAACCTGGACGAAACCGGTAGTTCATGCCAAAGGGCACATGCCGAATACTCCCGTTATATTCGAGAATGTCTGGGACTTTTGGGAAGCACGCGGATATAGCTATACTCAAAAGAACTGGCAAAAAGTAAACATGGTTGCCGAAGGAATCATCGACGGAAAAGTAGTATGCACTCAAAAGAAAATGCCTTCCCGACGTTCCACCAAACTACGCCTTTACATAGATACCCCAAAAGTGAACCTGGTAGCTGACGGCTCTGACTTTATCGTCGTAGTTGCTGAAGTAACCGATGATAGTGGAAATGTGCGCCGTCTGGCAAAAGAGAATATCGTTTTCACGGTAGAAGGTGAAGGAGAAATCATCGGAGATGCTACTATTGGCGCTAATCCCCGTGCGGTGGAGTTCGGCTCTGCTCCGGTGTTGATTCGTTCTACCCGGAAAGCCGGAAAAATAAAGGTGAAAGCCCGCGTACAGTTTGAGGGCACTCAAGCTCCGACAGCTACTGAAATTGAACTGGAAAGTGTTCCTGCAGAACTTCCTTTCTGCTATGAGGAACAGGCTTATGAAATACAAAGGACAACACCGTCCACTCTTAATGCACCCCCGGTCAAGGGATCATCTGAAGGAAAAGTACAACTGACAGAGGAAGAACGCCAACGGGTGTTGGATGAAGTAGAACGTCAACAGACTGAATTTGGAACTGAAAAATAGTACGATAAAAGTGATTAGCAGGTTAGTAATAAGTGATTAGCAGGGTAATCTGCCAACTTGTTTTTTATATGTTACTAAAGCACTATTCAAAAAAAAGACTATCTTTGAGTACATTTAATTCCAATTATAGCTATCAATGAGAAAACGGAATATTCTAATACTATTACTATCCATGATAGGCATGTATGCTTTTGCCTATCCAAATATGATTGTAGAACACTACACGGCTGAACGTGGTTTGCCTAATAATATCGTAAACTGTACATTAAAAGGACAAGACGGATTTATCTGGTTCGGTACCTGGTATGGACTATGTAGCTTTGACGGAAGTAAATTCCGTTCCTACGATAACCATGACGGCTTTTATTCCACAGACATTCCGCCGCGTAAAATTCAGCGTATCGTAGAAGATAAGAATGGTTTTCTGTGGATTAAGACTATCGACCGTAAACTCTATCTGTTCGATAAACGGCATGAGAGCTTTCATGCCGTCTACGATGATGTGAAAGAATATTCCGAGAACATTCAGATTATCAAGATTCAGACGACCGAAGACGGCGACGTATTGTTGCTGACAAAAGATAAAAGTCTTTTGCGTGCGTATACCGACAAGGAAGGTAAAATAACGATGAAACAATTGCATGATTCGCGTCCTAACGTGAACGTGTACGACATGCGTTTGAAACACAACATATTCTGCGAAACAGCCGAATTTATCAATTGGATCGGTATGGATTATCAGATTCTGTCCCTACGGAAAGGGGAAGCGCTGAAAGACAAACCTGCCGACTTTATACAGAAAAAAGTATCTGCTAACCCCGATCAGTTTACTTGTGCCTCTTATAATTCTAAATTCTTATGGTTGGGAGACAAGAAAGGCCACATTTATAGCATTGATCCGCAAAACGGAGTTGTCAACCGTTACGAGATACCGGAAATCAAACAGCCGGTTTCTAATTTGCTGGTAACGGAATCCGGTCTGATGTACATTACCACCAACGAAGGAGCATACGAGTACAATATCGGCTACAAGCAGTTGACCAAGCTCCCCTTTACCATCCCCGAAAAAGACAATGGAATTATATTCTATGATAAATATGATAAGGTATGGTTTCAGGAGGGTAACCAGGCATTGACCTATTATGATCCCCTGAACAGGAGCCACCACCGCTTTACATTCCCCAATCAGAACGCAATCGGCAATTTTGAAATGCAGGATGCCGGCGAACAGGGCATGTTCTTTATGACTCCGGGAGGGGAAATTCTTCTATTCGATAGGGAGAAACTGGAAATGACCCGTATCAACCAATTGAAGCCTTTCTCCGACGATCTTCCCAATCAGCTTTTCTTCCATCTTCTGCTGGATAAAGATGGCATCCTTTGGCTGGCATCTACAAGCAGCGGAGTATATAGGCTTAATTTCCCCAAGAAGCAATTCCAACTGTTGACAGAAGTTTCTCCATCTCCGGTAGTACCCGAGAGATCGACTTCCTGGAACCAGGGAATACGTGCTCTCTTCCAGGCGCAAAATGGGGATATTTGGGTAGGAACCCGCTGGCAAGCTCTGTATCGCCTGGATCGTAACGGACAAGTGAAACAAATCTTCTCGGATAAGAACTATCTATTGGGAGCCGTATATCATATTATGGAAGACAAAGACGGTAATCTTTGGTTTTCCACCAAAGGAAACGGGCTTGTCAAAGCCGAACCGGACATGAATTCACCGCACGGGTTGCGTTTTACCCGTTATATCAATGACCCCAAGAATCCGAATTCTATCAGTAACAACGATGTGTACTTTACTTATCAGGACAGCCAGGGGCGCATTTGGGTAGGATTACTGGGAGGAGGTCTGAATCTAATTTCCGAAGAGAACGGAGCAATTACCTTTATCCATAAATACAATGGCTTGAAACAATATCCTGCATACGGTCTTTATATGGAGGTACGTACCATGACGGAAGATGAAGACGGACGTATTTGGGTAGGAACAATGGATGGCCTGATGTCTTTCGACGGACATTTCACTGTCCCCGAACAGATCCAGTTTGAAACGTACCGCCAGGTCAGCGAAAATTCAAACGTAGCAGATAATGATATTTATGTACTCTACAAAGATACTGATTCGCAAATCTGGGTAAGTGTATTCGGAGGCGGTTTGAATAAATTAGTCCGCTATGATAAAGAAAAGCGTGAACCGATCTTCAAATCATACGGCATACGCGAAGGAATGAATAACGATGTAGTCAAGTCCATCGTAGAAGATAAAAACGGTAACTTGTGGTTTACAACGGAAATTGGCTTGTCCTGCTTCAATAAAGCTACCGAACAGTTTCGTAACTACGACAAATACGACGGTTTCCTAAATGTGGAATTGGAAGAGGGTAGTGCCCTCCGTACCTTGAATGGAGATTTGTGGATTGGTACCCGGCAGGGAATCCTGACATTCTCTCCCGACAAACTGGAAACATTGCATACGAACTACGATACACGTATTGTTGACTTTAAAGTTTCCAACCGCGATCTGCGTAGTTTCCGCGAATGTCCGATCCTGAAAGAATCCATCACATACGCCAAAGCAATCGAACTGAACTACAATCAATCCATGTTCACGATTGAATTTGCCGCATTGAATTTCTATAATCAGAACCGGGTATCTTATCGATATATACTCGAAGGATATGAAAAAGAATGGCATTATAACGGAAAGAACCGTATCGCTTCTTATACCAACGTACCTCCCGGAGACTATACATTCCGTGTAGAAACCGTAGATGAAGCCAATCCGGAGCTGGTTTCCAACTGTACATTGGCTATTACTATCCTTCCACCGTGGTGGTTGAGCTGGTGGGCAACCCTTATTTATGTAATTCTAGGTTTGGCAGCTCTCTATTTCAGCCTGCGCCTGGCTTTCTTCATGCTCAAAATGAAGAATGATATTTATATCGAGCAAAAGGTATCGGAGATGAAAATCAAGTTCTTTACCAATATCTCCCATGAATTGCGCACTCCTTTGACATTGATAAAAGGTCCGATACAGGAACTAAGAGAACGCGAAAAGCTCTCTCCGAAAGGATTGCAATATGTGGATCTGATGGAGAAGAACACCAATCAAATGCTGCAATTAGTGAATCAGATCCTTGATTTCCGGAAGATTCAGAACGGCAAGATGCGTTTGCATGTGTCATTAATTGATTTTAATGAGATGATAGCTTCTTTCCAGAAAGAATTCCGGGTACTTTCCGAAGAAAACGAAATCAGTTTTACTTTCCAGTTGCCGGATGAACCGATTATGGTATGGGCGGACAAGGAAAAAATGAGCATTGTTATCCGCAACATCATATCCAACGCATTCAAATTCACTCATTCCGGAGGAAGTATTTATATAACTACCGGATTGACAGACGACGGTAAACGTTGTTATGTACGGGTGGAAGATAACGGAGTAGGTATTCCACAAAATAAACTGACCGAGATTTTCGAACGCTTCTCGCAAGGAGAGAACGCGAAAAACTCCTATTATCAGGGCACGGGTATCGGATTGGCACTTTCAAAAGAGATCGTCAATCTGCATCATGGACAGATTCGTGCCGAAAGTCCCGAAGGACAAGGGGCGGTGTTTATTGTGGAACTTCTGATGGATAAGGAACATTACCGCCCGTCGGAAGTAGACTTCTATGTGGGAGATACAGAGACAGCCCCTGTTTCGGTAGAACAAGATCCTGTTGCAAATGCCATATCCGAAGACGGTACGGAAGAAGAACCGGAAATCGACGCTTCATTACCGACCCTTCTGTTGGTGGAAGATAACAAAGACCTTTGCCAGTTGATAAAGCTTCAGCTGGAAGACAAGTTCAATATCCATATTGCCAATAACGGAGTGGAAGGTTTGAAGAAAGTACATCTGTATCATCCGGATATTGTAGTGACCGATCAGATGATGCCCGAAATGGATGGGCTTGAAATGTTGCAATCCATCCGCAAAGATTTCCAGATCAGCCATATCCCTGTCATTATCCTGACTGCGAAGAATGATGAAGGCGCCAAGACCAAAGCGATCACTTTAGGGGCGAACGCCTACATTACCAAACCTTTCAGTAAGGAATATCTGTTGGCACGCATCGACCAGTTACTTGCCGAACGGAAACTGTTCCGTGAACGAATCCGTCAGCAAATGGAAAACCAGACGACGACCGAAGAAGACAGCTACGAACAATTTTTGGTAAAGAAAGACGTACAGTTCCTCGAAAAGATACATCAGGTCATTGAAGAAAATATGGACGACAGTGACTTTAACATTGACACCATAGCATCCGGTATCGGATTGAGCCGTTCGGCATTCTTCAAGAAACTGAAGAGTCTTACCGGCCTGGCACCCGTTGACTTGGTAAAAGAGATTCGTTTGAATAAATCTATCGAGCTGATTAAAAATACGGATTTAAGTGTTTCCGAAATTGCTTTTGCTGTCGGATTCAAGGATTCGGGATATTATAGTAAGTGTTTCCGGAAAAAATATAATCAGTCCCCTCGCGAATATATGAATGAATGGCGGAAAGGAGAGAGATAACCGATTACAAAATGCTTTCTTAATCGTCCTTTTAGAAACCTAATTAAGATTCGAAAGAATGAACAACATTAAGAAAGTATTATCAGCGTGGATGCTGGTTGCTAGTGTACTACCTGTGGCAGCCCAGTATCCTGTAATTCCGGACTCGGTAAAAGCAAGAGGAGCAAAACAAGAAGCGGAGTTTGAACGGAAATCGGATGCGGCATGGGAAAAAGCTTTGCCGACAGTGTTAGAAGAAGCAAAGAAAGGTCGTCCCTATAAGCCTTGGGCCTCCAAACCCGAAGATTTGATAAAAAGTAATATCCCGGCTTTCCCCGGCGCGGAAGGCGGAGGTATGTATACTCCCGGTGGTCGTGGAGGGAAAGTGATCGTAGTCACTTCGCTGGAAGATTCAGGCCCCGGAACATTACGCGAAGCCTGCGAAACGGGAGGTGCACGTATTATTGTATTCAATGTAGCGGGAGTGATTCGTTTGAAAAGCCCGATTAGCGTACGTGCCCCTTATGTAACGATTGCCGGACAAACAGCTCCCGGAGATGGTATTTGCGTCACCGGACAATCTTTCCTGATCGATACACACGATGTCGTGATTCGTCACATGCGCTTCCGTCGCGGCGCGCAGGGCGTAGCTTTCCGTGATGATGCAGTAGGAGGGAATGCGGTTGGAAATATTATGGTAGACCATTGCTCCGCCAGTTGGGGATTGGATGAAAATATGTCTATCTACCGTCATGTATACAACAGAAGGGCAGACGGACACGGACTGAAACTCCCAACAGTAAACATTACCATCCAGAATTCTATTTTCTCTGAAGCATTGGATACCTACAATCATGCTTTCGGTGCAACCATCGGTGGGCATAACAGTATGTTCTGCCGTAATCTCTTTGCTTCCAACATCAGCCGGAATAGTTCGGTAGGTATGGACGGCGATTTTAACTTCGTCAATAATGTTGTTTTCAACTGGTGGAACCGTTCCGTAGACGGAGGCGATCACAACAGTTTCTACAATATGATAAACAACTACTTCAAACCCGGTCCGATCACTCCGATAGGTAAACCGATTTCTTATCGTATTCTCAAACCGGAAGCAGGACGTGACAAAAATAGACCGCTTTCATTCGGAAAAGCATACGTAAATGGAAATATTATCCATGGCAATGCCAAAGTTACAAAAGATAACTGGGACGGAGGCGTACAACTTAAAGAAGAGGTGGACGCCGCAAAGTTTCTGCCGCTAATTAAATCGGACGAGGCTTTCAAAATGCCACCGGTAACTGTAATGGATACCAAAAAAGCTTATACCTTTGTATTAGATAATGTAGGAGCTAATTTTCCGAAACGTGACGCAGTAGATGCACGTGTCATTAAAACCGTACAAACAGGAAAGGCCATTTATGCGAAAGATGCACCGGAGTTTGTCTCTCCTTACGTGAAGAGACGGTTACCGGCTGATTCTTACAAGCAAGGTATCATCACAGATATTCGTCAGGTAGGCGGACTGCCCGAATATAAAGGTGAAGCGGTAGTAGACTCGGACGGCGACGGTATGCCGGATGCCTGGGAAACGGCCAACGGATTGAATCCGAACGACCCGGCTGACGCAAACATGGACTGCAACGGTGACGGATATACCAATATTGAAAAATACATCAATGGTATAGACACCAGAAAGAAAGTGGACTGGACAGACTTGAAGAACAATTACGATACATTGTCTAAACGAAGAAGTCTGTTGTAACCGGATGAAAAGAGATTAAAGTTTATTGTAATGAATATACAAGTAAGAACGATCCTTTTAGGATTATTGAGCATTGGGTTTGTGCAAAGTTATGCGCAAACCTTTGCTTTACAGGTTAAGAATGACCAGATCACTTACCTGAATGATGATCGGGGAAACCGGATTCTCGATTTCTCTACATGCGGATATAAATCCTCCGAACAGGATATTCCTTCTGTTCGTAATGTGGTGTTTGTACCCTGGAAAGCCGGAGATAATACTGCACGTATTCAACGTGCCATTGATTATGTAGCTTCGCTGACTCCTGACGCTTCCGGTTTTCGGGGAGCCGTATTACTCGATCAGGGAGAATTTTCCCTGTCCGGCAGTATTCGTATCTCCACATCCGGAATTGTATTGCGGGGTACGGATAAAGAAAAAACAATACTGCTGAAAAAGGGCGTAGACAGAGGTGCGCTTATCTACATGGAAGGAGTGGACGACCTGAATGTGCAAGACACATTGAAGGTGCTTTCCCACTATGTTCCGGTAAACGCGAGAACATTGGAAGTCGCTTCGGGTGTTTCTCTGAAAAAAGGAGACCGCGTCATGGTTACCCGTCCTTCCGGCAAAGAATGGATTGCCTCTTTGGGTTGTGATATCTTTGGAGGAGGTATCAGTGCTTTGGGATGGAAAGAAGGTGACATGGATCTGACTTGGGACAGAACAGTCTGCGAAGTAAATGGCAACCAGGTAACACTGGATGCTCCGCTGACCGTAGCTTTGGATGCTAACTATGGAACTTCTTCCCTGTTGACTTATCAATGGAACGGACGTATTCACGATTGTGGCGTAGAAAATATGACACTGATTTCTGATTACGACAAACGTTATCCTAAAGACGAGGATCATTGCTGGACAGGTATTTCCATTGAAGATGCGGAAAACTGTTGGGTGAGACTGGTTAATTTCAAGCATTTTGCAGGAAGTGCTGTAATTGTTCAGCGTACAGGTTCCAAAATTACCGTTGAAGACTGTATCTCGAAAGAACCCGTTTCAGAAATCGGAGGGATGCGTCGTTGCACTTTCCATACGCTGGGACAACAAACTTTATTTCAACGCTGCTATTCGGAACAGGGTATTCATGACTTTGCTGCCGGATATTGTGCAGCCGGTCCCAATGCTTTTGTACAATGTGATTCGTATGAATCTTTGGGATTCAGCGGTTCTATTGATGCCTGGGCGTGCGGACTGTTGTTTGACGTAGTAAATATCGACGGTCATAACCTGACTTTCAAGAATTTGGGACAAGATAAAAACGGAGCCGGTTGGAATACGGCAAACAGTTTGTTTTGGCAATGTACCGCAGCGGAAATCGAATGTTATGCCCCGGCAAAAGATGCGATGAACCGTGCATACGGTTGTTGGGCACAATTCTCCGGTGACGGTGAATGGGCACAGTCCAACAATCATGTACAACCTCGCAGTATTTTTTATGCTCAATTGGGAGAACGGTTGAACAAAGAATGTGCAGAACGTGCACGTATTCTGCCCAGAAATACAAGTGCAACCAGTAGTCCTACAGTGGAAGTAGCTATGGAACTCGCTAAAGAAGCATATAAACCACGGTTGACGTTGGAACATTGGATCGGTGATAATAAGTTTGCTCCTTCGGTGGCATCAACCGGAGTAAAATCAATCGATGATATTAAAGAGAAAAAGAGCGCTGCGCTTGCAAATTCTTCTTCTTTTTCTGCTGCTGCTAAATTATTAACCCAACCGGAAGTAACTGTAACCAATGGACGTATTCAGATGGACGGAGCTCTATTGGTTGGAGGTAGTCATACCACCCCTTGGTGGAACGGAAAGCTCAAAACCAATTATCTGAAAAAGGCAAGTCCGGCCATCACCCGCTTTGTGCCGGGACGCGAAGGATTGGGATTAACCGACCGCATTGATTCTGTAGTCGACTTTATGAAACAGAAAAACATTCTTGTTTTCGATCAGAATTACGGTCTTTGGTACGATCGTCGCCGGGATGACCACGAACGGGTTCGCCGTCGGGATGGTGATGTATGGGGACCTTTCTATGAACAGCCATTCGGTCGTAGCGGGCAGGGAACAGCATGGGAAGGATTGAGCAAATATGATTTGAAACGCCCTAATGCATGGTACTGGAGCCGCTTAAAAGAATTTGCAGAAAAAGGAAATAAGGACGGACTGCTGTTGTTCCATGAAAACTATTTCCAGCACAATATATTGGAAGCCGGTGCGCATTGGGTAGATTCTCCATGGAGAAGCAGCAATAACATCAATCAGACCGGATTTCCTGAACCTGCTCCATTTGCCGGAGACAAACGAATCTTTGTGGCGGATATGTTCTATGATATCAGTCATCCTGTTCGTCGTGAATTGCACAGACAATATATCCGTCAGTGCCTGAATAACTTCGCAGACAATTCGAATGTTATTCAGTTGACAAGCGCCGAATTTACAGGCCCGTTGCACTTCGTACAATTTTGGTTGGACGTGATAGCTGAATGGGAAACTGAAACCGGGAAGAAAGCAAAAGTGGCATTGAGTACAACGAAAGACGTACAGGATGCAATCCTTGCAGATCCTAAACGCGCTGCCGTAGTAGATATTATTGATATCCGGTATTGGCATTATAAGACGGATGGAATCTTTGCGCCGGAAGGTGGAAAAAATATGGCACCACGTCAGCACATGCGGAAGATGAAAGTGGGAAAGGTAACTTTCACAGAAGCATATAAAGCTGTCAATGAGTATCGTCAGAAATTTCCTCAAAAGGCAGTGACATTCTACGCACAGAATTATCCGGCTATGGGATGGGCTGTATTCATGGCAGGAGGTTCATGTCCTGTAATTCCGTGCACAGATAAAGCGTTCCTGAAGGATGCAGCAGCCATGGAAGTGGAAGAAACAAATACGGATGAGTACAAGAAAATGGTAAAATCTGATATTGGAAGTATCATTTATTCCAAGTCCGAAACAGAAATTCCTGTTCAATTATCGTCCGGAAAGTATGTATTAAAGTACATTCATCCTGCTTCCGGAAAGATTGAAACGATAAATAAATCACTGAAAATAAATGGCTTATACAATCTAAAGGTGCCAGATAAGAAAGAAGGCATTTATTGGTTCCATAAGTTATAAAGCAGAGAATCCCGTTGAAGACCATTCAGCGGGATTTTTGCTTTTTATTGGTAATTTCTAGTAAAAGAGTGTTATAAAACATGATACTTGTTTTTTCAATCCACAAACCAGATTTTACCCAAAGTTGCGGTCGATACTGCTTAGTTTTGCAACATCAAATCAATCGAATTAATGCTATGATGGAACAGACTAATCATTCAACCGACACTTTACTCGCTTCTTTTCAAGCGGGAAACATGGCAGCTTTTTCACAGCTGTATAACTTGCACATCAATGTCCTTTTTAATTACGGATTGAAGTTGACCATTGATAAAGAGTTACTGAAAGATTGTATTCATGACATCTTCGTGAAACTCTATACAAAGAAAGATGAATTAGGCACCATTGATAATTTGAGATCTTATTTATTTATCTCCTTAAAGAATAAGTTGTGTGATGAACTTCGCAGACGTATGTATATGTCTGATACGGCAGTAGAAGAAGTTAGCATATCCACTCCTACAGATGTAGAAGATGATTATATGGAAGAAGAGCAACGCAAGAATGAATTTTCATTGGTTAGACGTCTGCTGGATCAATTATCTCCCCGCCAACGTGAAGCGCTTACATTATATTATATAGAAGAAAAGAAATACGAGGATATTTGCGAGATTATGAATATGAATTATCAGTCTGTACGCAACCTGATGCATCGCGGATTGACAAAATTGCGTAGTCTGGCGAGTTAATTTTAGTAAAAAGGTAAATGGGTTGAGTACATAGACAGGATAACGCCGTCCTACTTATGTAAACGCTTAAAAAGGATGCGATATGTGCTCAAAGGTAATGGATTTTTTGACGGATGATGATTTTATCAACTATGTGCTGGGTGTAACTCCGCAATCAGCTTCCCAATGGGAAACTTATTTCAGAGAGCACCCGGAAGAGACGGCAGATGCAGAAGAAGCTAAAGCTGTATTATTGGCTCCGGCAAATGTAGACTGTGGCTTCTCAATAGTTGAAAATAACGAATTGAAAGATAGGATTATTAGTAGTATAAAAGATTTTTCGGGTATTTTGTAGATAGGTTAGTATAGTTAAGATAAAGTAGTTAGGTTAGTTAAGGCATTAAAAGATTGACGCGGCCTTTCACAGGAGGTTTAATTTTAAACACTGTGAAAGGCTGCGTTTTTTATTTGTTCTATTCAGGTTTATCGCCAGATTCCTGAATATCGAAAGCACTACTGAAACTGACTATTAATACGATACATCCGCCCAATATGCCGATAAGCATATAAGCGATACGGATATCGAACTCCTGCGAGATGGCACCGATAAGCAGGGGAGCAATCAGCGAACCTATAAAACTGATGCTTGACAGAATGGTAAGTGCAATACTGACCGGTGTTTTTGATTTGGCTCCCACGAAGCTGTACAAAGTAGGCACAATGCAGGAAATACCCAAGCCGACCAGCATGAAACCTAAAGAATTAATGATTACTTTCATAGCCATAGATTCGAAAACTCCTCCTAATAGGGCAGAAACAAAAAAGCCGATACAGATAAAGCTGCCCGCCAGTTGCAGGACTTTCTTCTTTCCCCAAAGCTGATAAGCGTAGTTAGTCAGGAAGCGGCCCGTTGCCATCATAATCATAAATACAAGAAAACCGATTTGCAATGATTTAGGTACGTGAACCACTGATTCGAAATAAACGGCACTCCAGTCGAACATCGCACTTTCTACAATCAGTGCGAACAGTCCGACAAGTCCTAACTGCAAAAGCAACATTTCCGGTTTTTGAAATAACAGGCGAAAACCATTGGGAGCTTTGGCTGTATTTCTTTCCTGCGTCTTTGTATCAGAAACTTCCGTTTCCTGCGGTGCGCTCTCCTGCAAATATTTCCGCCCGGAAAGTACAATTATAAGGATGATGATAAATATCAGTGTATAATGCCAGATGGGGGAGACTCCTGCCAAAATCATTACGAAGCCGATAAGTGCTCCTGCACATGCCCCCAGACTCCATCCTCCATGAAAAGTGGCCATAATGGTTTTACCATACAAACGTTCCACCTCAATGCCTTGTGTATTGAATGATATATCGCACAAATTCCAGCACACACCGAAGCAAAAGAGCAGAAAGCCTAAAAGATAGACCTCATGAGCCAGCCCAATGCAAAGCAGAGATGAAGCGTATCCCAGGATACTGACCTGTACCATGCTCCGGCTTCCTAACTTCGAAACAAGATAGCCAGCCAAGGGGATCGCGACAAATTTTCCGACAGGGATCATAAATAAAATCAGCCCCCAGTAGAAAGCATAATTTGCAGCAAAAACGTCTTTAAAATCAGGGATTCGGCTAGCCCAACTTGCCATACAAAGTCCTTGGGCAAAGAAAAAAGTCAATATGGCAAAACGTATTCTCTCTTTTGGATGCGTAAATTGGTTATTCATGCATTTTTTATTTTTAATCGCGGCAAAGGTATCTATTTTTTTTGTACTTTTGCGCCCGATTTAAAAATATCATATTCATGAAGACAGGCGAATCTTTATTATCCATAGGTAAATTTATTGCAGAATATTCAGCCCATTTAATGGGAGCCGGAGTACACACCTCGCGGGTAGTACGTAACACAAAGCGTATTGGAGAGGCTTTCGGACTAGATGTCAAATTAAGCGTATTTCATAGAAACATCATTCTGACTATTATAGACAAAGAAACAAACGAGGCTTGTAACGAGGTCATAGACATTCCTGCACACCCGATCAGTTTTGAACATAATTCAGAGTTAAGCGCATTAAGCTGGGAAGCAGTAGACAATCATTTGTCATTGGAAGAACTGAAAGACAAATACAAGAAGATTATTTCTGCTCCGCGGATACATCCGCTTTTCGTTTTACTACTAGTAGGATTTGCCAATGCGTCTTTCTGCAAATTGTTCGGCGGTGATTTAATTTCGATGGGAATTGTGTTCTCGGCTACCATTACAGGATTCTACCTGAAACAACAAATGCAGGCAAAAAAGATCAATCATTATGTTGTATTTATAGTCTCGGCTTTTGTTGCTTCCCTGTGTGCTTCCACCGCGCTGATTTTCGACACAACTTCGGAGATTGCCATGGCAACCAGCGTGCTTTATCTTGTACCTGGGGTGCCTTTGATTAATGGCGTGATTGATGTAGTAGAGGGATATGTATTAACAGGATTTGCCCGTCTGACAGAGGCTTCTTTGTTGATTGTCAGCATCGCTATCGGACTTTCCTTCACATTATTAATGGTAAAAAATAGTTTAATTTGATATGATAGCACTTGACATTCTTACGGATGGATTTTTTGCAGCAGTAGCAGGTATAGGATTTGGTGCGATTTCCGATCCTCCTTTGCGTGCATTCAAAATGATTGCCATACTGGCAGCACTGGGACACGCCTGTCGTTTTTGTTTGATGACCTATTTAGGCGTGGATATTGCCACAGGTTCGTTGTTTGCCGGATTAGTCATCGGCTTCGGCAGTTTGTGGTTAGGGAAAAAAGTATATTGCCCGATGACGGTATTGTACATTCCGGCGTTACTTCCCATGATTCCGGGAAAGTTTGCATACAACATGGTATTTTCACTTATCATGTGTCTGCAAAATGTGAATGATCCGGATAAGCTGGACAAGTTTATGTCGATGTTCTTCTCTAATACTCTAATAGCAAGCACAGTGATTTTCATGTTGGCGGTAGGAGCTACGTTCCCGATGTTCCTGTTTCCACATAGAGCCTTTTCATTAACAAGACATTAAAACGAACTTTTATGGAGATTTTTTGGAGAACAATTGCATATTATAATTCAGCTACCTGGCTTTTACAGATAGTTATCATTCTGATTGGTATTGCATTGACCGGATTGCTTATCGGCCGACCACGTCCGTGGGTGAAAATGGCGATGAAGTTCTATATGATAGGCCTGTATACGTGGATTTCTCTGGTCTACTATTATATCTACTGTGAAGAGCGTAGTTATAATGGAGTAATGGCTATGTTTTGGGGTGTGATGGCTATCATTTGGATATGGGATGCGATTACGGGATATACTACCTTCGAACGTACCCACAAATATGATTTGCTGTCTTATGTCCTGTTGGCAATGCCTTTTATATACCCTTTGGTTTCATTGGCACGCGGTCTCTCATTCCCGGAAATGACTTCTCCGGTCATGCCTTGTTCGGTAGTGGTGTTTACCATCGGATTGTTATTGCTGTTTGCGCAAAAGGTCAATATGTTTTTGGTATTGTTCCTTTGCCACTGGTCGCTGATCGGATTATCCAAAACTTATTTCTTTCAGATTCCGGAAGATTTCTTGTTGGCAAGTGCCACGATCCCCGGCCTGTATCTTTTCTTCAGGGAATATTTCCTGAACAATCTACATGCCGACACCAAGCCGAAAGCAAAATATATCAATTGGCTGTTGATAAGCGTTTGCGTCGGACTGGCCGTGTTGCTGACTACTACCATGTTTTTGGAATTGGTTCCGAAAGGTTAATTCGGAAACATAGAAGATATTCAAATCAAAAAAAGAGGCCGTTCAAAAAAGCCTTGATCTTATAAAATCGTCCTTACTACAACCTATCGTAGTAAGGACGATTTTTCTTTTAGGAACTTTGAGAACAGTTTCTTTTATATATCGTATCGTTTACTTAATTGCGTAGAATATCCGTAAGGCATATTGCATCACTGCATCAGGCAACCATTTTTTACTCTTCGCAAACAATACTTGTATCCAAGGACCTACTTTCGTCCGAAAAGGAGGATTGGTACGTTCCACTATCTTACAGATGGCAGCACCCAACTTCCGCGGATGGCATCCATTACGTTCTTCCTTTTCTATAATGTCCAATGATTTCAGAAAACTTTCTCCGTAATCGGCATCCAGTCTTGTCTGTTCGGAGATATTCCGGTTATCAGTAAATCCGGTGTTAAAGTCTCCCGGTTCTACTACACAAACCTTTATATGGAACGGATGAACCTCTAAAGCCAATGCTTCGCTATATCCCTCCACAGCAAATTTCGAAGCAGAATAAAATCCCTGATAGGGGATTCCCATTACACCACCGATAGAGCTGATATTGATAATCTTTCCTTTTCGTGCTTTTCGCATATGAGGCAAAACAGCTTTACACATGTTCACTACGCCGAAGAAGTTTGTATTCATTTGTATATTCACTTCTTCTTCAGTGGCAAGTTCCAATGCGCCACCAATACCTATTCCGGCATTATTAATCAATACGTCAATCCGCCCCTCCTCCGATAAAATCCGCTCTACGGCCTGACAAACGGAAAGGAAATTGGTTACATCGACAACAAGCATTTTTACATGATTCATGTCTTCGGAAGGTTTCCGGCTTGTTCCATAAACGATGTGTCCTCGTTCCGATAACATTTGAGCGGTAATCTTGCCGAATCCAGAGGATGCTCCGGTGATAAGTATGACTTGTGGTTGCATATTTTTTATTTGCGATATGGTACTAACTGCTCAATTATCATTTCTGCAAGATAGCAGTCATTTCTTCCCGCCAATCCGCACCATTCTTCGGTTGGAACGTTTCAAATCCGAGTTCTTTACCGATTTGGATATTCGAAGCACCGTCATCTACAAATAAAGTTTCGGAAGGAATGATATTACAATCATTCACCATATAATCGAATATTTCCGGTGCAGGTTTCGTGTGACCGACTTGATAAGACAAATATAGTTTGTCACAATAATCATTCAACGGCTTTTTCTTCGATGAGAAATCGGGGCCGCATGCCCACGACATAACAAAAGGATTGGTATTACTTAAAATATACACATGATAGGACTTTCTCAATTCCAATATATAATCGAGTTTATTTAGATTCACTTCATTGAAAAAGCCCAGCCATGCCTGTTTGGTTTCCTCTATCGTCAATGGACGACCACATAAATCCCCCAGTTGTTTCCGAAACTCATCCGCACTTAGCTTTCCTTCTTCCAGTTCTTGAAAGATGCCGGTCTGGTGATATTTATCCAGCCGGGTATCAGCATCTGCCAGTCCCAGTTTGATAAATGCCTGAACCGCTTTGTCACGATCAATATCTACAATCACCCCTCCAAAATCAAATACAATGTTTTTAATCATGATATATAATTTTTTTGTTTGCTACAAAGATACGGCTTATCTTCTTAATTAACAGTGCACAACGGCTTGATATTTGTCAAAAAAACATAGTGACGCTATCCTTGCCAAATAGTGTCACTATCACACCCGGATAGCGTAGCTATAAGGAGAGGATAGCGTCACTATACTTTTTGTATGACTTAGGGAAGGATAAATACCGATTATTTTTTATATTTGCAAATCCAATCAATCCTTTGTAAAGACAAAAATAGAGTTATGAATAACCTTCGAATTTTATTGTATATGATGCTCCTTTCATTGGCTGCATGTCATCCGGAAGGAACGAGTGTGAAGCAAGGGTTAGACAAAGCCGCACAACTCATGGCACAGGACCCGGATACGGCATCTATTATTCTTGAGACTATTCAGACAAGTCAAATGAATGAAGCTCAACTGGCAGAATATAATTTATTGTGTACCCAGCTCAACGAGGATAAAAACATTCCTCATTCCTCTGATAAGCAGATCAGGCAGGCGGCATCTTATTATGAGAAGAATGGCAATGAATATCAAAAATCCAAAGCATATTATTATCTTGCCTGTGTAGAAAGTGATCTGGAACAGAAAGAGGAGGCAGAAATCCACTTTAAGGAGGCAATCAAACTTGCCAAAGAAACAGAGGAATACGATCATCTGGCAAAAATCTGCAAACGATGTAGTCTTTATTATCAGAAATACGGTAACTTTGATGAAGCACTGGAAATGGAGAGAAAGGCATACGCCAGTCAGTTGATGTTGAATGACGGTAAAAGCGATTCTTCAGTAATTCTTTCTTCTGCTTTAGGAATGTTTGGTGTGATGTCTTTGTTACTTGGGCTACTCTGGAAGAAAAATCGGCACGCACTTTCCCAATTGGATCTTTTCAAAGAAGAAATACTGAAAAAAGATGTTGAATCGGATAAGCTGATTTTGCAATGTAACCATCTCGAAGAGAAGTATCAGTCTCTTCAACTACATATCTATGAAAGTTCCCCCGTTGTCTCAAAAGTACGACAGTTTAAAGAACGGAATGTTTTGTCTTCTAAAATCCCTTCTTTCTCCGAGAAAGACTGGACAGAGTTACTGCGACTTCAGGAAAACGTCTATGGACTTGTATCTAAATTGAAAGAAATAGGTCCGAAGCTCACAGAAGAGGATTTAAGGGTATGTGCTTTTCTGCGGGAGGGAGTCCAACCTGCTTGCTTTGCTGATTTAATGAAACTGACTACAGAGACGCTGACCCGGAGAATCTCCAGAATAAAAACGGAGAAACTGATGCTGGCAAATTCTAAAGAGTCACTGGAAGATATTGTGAAATCATTGGGGGATCTTTCATTTTGTGCAAGAAATTAATTATTATCTGGTAATGATTCATTATCTCCTTACTACATTTAAGGATTTTCGTTGCAGAGATTAATGGTTTTTAGTACAGAAATTAGTAATCTTTTATGCAGTCGGGTAGTTGTCCCGTTATAACGGGACGATGGGCATCCTATAGGGTGACAAATGTCACTTTATAAGGTGATATTTGTCATTCTGTAATATGATTATCTGTCTTTAGAAGAATGAAAGTCATTAAGGATACGAAATTAAATAGCAAAAAACAAGAGTGGCACTTGTTTTTCCTAATATCCCAATAGTTTTTTCATATTTGATACATTGTCATTTTTATGCCATTTACTTTACTATGCCATTATTAATTTGTACCTAATTTATCCTCTGTCTGTTTTTGTCTATCTCTTCACTTTTATTATTATTGATTATCAACATATTATCATTGACAACCGTCCGTATCCGTCCGGTAAAAAATGCCTGTTTTAGCAGTATGTCCTGTAACTTTGCAAATAAAAAAGTACAGAACAATGAGCAACTTATTATTTAAAAGATGGAATGATTTCGGTGGGTGGCTGGTCTTTCTGATAGCAGCATTTATGTATGGGATGACCATCGAACCAACCGCAAGTTTCTGGGATTGTCCCGAATTTATTTCTTGTGCTGAAAAATTACAGGTAGGGCATCCGCCGGGAGCACCTTTCTATATGCTTGTCGGCAACCTGTTTACCCAGTTTGCTTCCGATGCTTCGCAAGTGTCGGGAATGGTCAACTTTTTAAATGCACTATTGAGTGCCGGTTGTATCTTGTTTCTTTTCTGGAGTATTACCCGATTAGTGAGAGCCTTGCTTGTGGGCGATGAACGGAAATTATCTGTTATGGATGTTATTATCATTCTGGGAGCAGGTTTTGTGGGAGCTTTAGCTTATACTTTCAGTGATACATTCTGGTTTAGTGCGGTAGAGGGGGAGGTATATGCCTTCTCTTCTTTCCTCACAGCCTTGGTATTTTGGATGATTCTTCGCTGGCAGGATGAAGCAGATTCTGTGTCCGGTGACCGCTGGATTATCCTGATAACCTATATTATAGGGCTTTCAATCGGAGTGCATTTGCTTAATCTGCTTTGTATTCCTGCCATTGTATTAGTGTTCTATTACCAAAAATATCAGACTCTATCACTCAAGGGAGTTATCGGGGCCATTGCATTATCCGGTATTCTTATTGTATTGATTCTTTTTGTTTATATACCCGGAATGGCTGATGTAGGAGGATGGTTCGAATTATTCTTTGTCAATGTGATGGGATTACCCTTCCAGTCAGGATTGATCGTCTTTCTGGGTTTGGTCCTGTTTTTACTGATAGGAGCCATTTATCGGTTCAGAAAACGCATCGTGAATACCGGTTTGTGGTGTTTACTCATGCTCACCATAGGATATACCACCTATGCGGTCATACTCATTCGTGCCAATGCTAATACGCCGCTCAATGAGAATGCACCGGATACTATTTTCACACTCAAAAGCTACCTGAATCGCGAACAGTATGAAAGTGCTCCTTTACTTTATGGGAGAACCTATGCGTCCGAACCGGAGTATGTGCCCGAAGGAGACTATTACAAGGTAAAGACAGAAAAAGGTAGTGCCATCTATCGGCCGGATAAGAAAGAAGGCAAGTATAAAATTATTCGCTATAAGGAAGACGTGTGCTACACTCAAAATATGTTGTTTCCGCGAATGTGGAATGATCGTTCGGCCGCTTCTTACAAAGGATGGTCCGGTGGAGGTGCGAATGAGGCTCCTACACAAAAAGAGAACCTGACTTATTTTATCACATACCAACTCAATTACATGTACTGGCGCTATTTCTTATGGAATTTTGTCGGACGACAGAATGATATTCAAGGAAGCGGTGAACCGGAACATGGTAACTGGATTACAGGAATTTCCTGGCTTGATAATCTGCGACTGGGGGATCAAAAACTTTTGCCGGAATCTTTGCGTGAGAACAAAGGTCACAATGTGTTCTATGGTTTACCATTATTATTAGGATTACTCGGTATCTATTGGCAATGGACACGTGGGAAAAAAGGCAAGCAGCAATTCAGTGTCTTATTTTTCCTTTTCTTTATGACGGGATTGGCTATTGTGCTCTATCTGAATCAGACTCCCGGACAACCCCGTGAACGGGATTATGCGTATGCAGGTTCGTTTTATGCGTTCGCTATCTGGATTGGAATGGGAGTCGCCGGATGCTGTGACATGCTTCGCAGGAAACAGGAAAAAATCCTCCCAGTCGGCTTACTTATGCTGCTTTGCCTGTTTGTCCCCATACAAATGGCAAGCCAGACTTGGGATGACCACGATCGAAGCAACCGGTATACCTGTCGTGACTTTGGAGCTAATTATCTGATGACACTTCCCGACAAAGGAAATCCGATCATATTCTGTAACGGGGATAATGATACGTTCCCCTTGTGGTATAATCAGGATACGGAAGAAGTACGCAGAGATGTACGTATCTGCAATTTAAGTTATGCGCAGGCCGACTGGTACATTTATCAGCAACAATGTCCTCTGTACGATGCTCCCGGACTGCCGATCAGTTGGGACCAAAATCAATACCAGGAAGGTAAGAACGAATATGTGGCTGTTCGTCCGGAGTTGAAGAAACAGATAGAAGAATTGTATCAGAAACATCCTGAAGAAGCCCGTGACAGTTTTGGAGACGATCCGTATGAAATAAAAAATATCCTGAAATATTGGGTGTTCGCGGAGAAACAGGAATTTCATGTGATACCTACCGATACAATAAATATCCATATTGATAAGAATGCAGTACTCCGTTCGGGAATGATGTTGCCTGAAGCCATTCATCATTTAAGAGGGGAAGAACTAAAAGATGCAATACCGGATAAACTGTCTATTTCTCTAAAAAATATACGTCTGTTGACTAAAGTGGACTTACTCATGCTCGAGATCCTAGCTAACTGTAACTGGGAACGTCCCCTGTACATGGCTATCTCGGTAGGCAACTCCAGTAAACTGAAGTTTGATGACTACTTTGTTCAGGAAGGGTTAGCATTCCGGTTTACTCCTTTCAACTATAAAGAATGGGGAGACGTAAAAGAAGGCAACGGATATGCCATAGATACGGAGAAACTCTACGAGAATGTGATGAACAGATATAAATACGGAGGATTGGATACTCCCGGACTTTATCTGGACGAAACAACCCTGCGCATCTGTTATTCTCATCGAAGGCTTTTTGCGCAACTGGCTAAAGAATTGGTGAAACAAGGAGACGATATCCGTGCCAGAAAAGTATTGGAATATGCCGAACAAGCTATTCCGGCATATAATGTTCCCGAAGTATACGAGAGCGGTTCGTATGATATAGCCACCGCTTATGCTTCCATAGGAGAAACAGAAAAAGCAATCCCTTTATTGAATCATCTGATAGCAGAATCGGAAAACTATATCGATTGGGCTTTCTCGTTGGGAGACGACCGGATAGGGATGGTTCAACGGGATTGTTTGTATAGGTTCTGGCAATGGAATCAGTGCAATGAATTACTGAAAAGTATGGATAAAGAGAGATATAAGCAGAGTAATCAGCAATTTGAAAAGAAATATATGCGCTTTACTCAACTAATGAATTATCACAACTAAACTCAAAGAATATGAGATCGAAAAGAATAAGAGAAGAAGAAATAAAAACAGTATTGAGCAAAAGAAATTACGTCATCTTAATTATCGGCTCTATATTGATTATCATAGGATATATATTAATGAGCGGCGAGGGGAGTACCCTTGCCGCCTATAATCCCGATATATTTAGTGGAACACGCATACGTATTGCCCCATTATTGTGTTTATTGGGGTATCTACTGAATGTATTCGGTATTCTTTACCGTCCTCGTCAAAGGGGGATTTAATCTTTCAATAGAGGTAACTGATTGAGCATATTTCTAAGTTTGATTGCCACTCGTGGCATAGGTTCGGCAACTGTAAGTCCTATCAGATCATATTCGGAGGATATATCATTAATGATACGAACTACTTCTTCAATCTTCATGCCGTTAGGCTCAATGCCTACGGCAGCGATTATCCCTGCCGGGGCCAATACATCCATATCGAAATGTATAACCACCTTCGAAACTCCGGTGTTTTTCAGCCATTCCATAATCTTTGTACGATCATTGGCTACTTCCTGCGGAGATAATCCTTTAATGCCCAGCTTTCTTTGTCGTTCCTGCATACCTTCATCCCATGAGCGGAGTCCGACAATCAGGGCTTTGGAAGCATCTGTTTTTCCCGGAAGTAATTCCATAATTTCTTCATCTCCCATTCCCAAACAAGCTGTTAGTGCCATTGCATGATAACCCTTATATTCATCATAAGGCAGATTGATGTCGGGATGCGCGTCTATCCAGACAATAGCTACATCATCCGGGTATCTATTAATTAAATAAGTAAACGGAACAACACTTACGGAACATTCTCCTCCTAAAGTGACAATCCGGTCCGGATGATTCTCTTTAAGCAGATCAAGCGCAGCTTTAGTTTGTTTCAGTATGACACTGCGTGCACTGATACCTTTTTCCGTCGCTCTGTCATTGATATCCAGTGAAACCGGAACTTCGACGGTCTTCTGACCGGTCTGTGGGGCTAAATAGTTCAATAACTGTGCTCCCAGATAGTAGCCTCTGGATGAATCTTCCGCCGGAATATCAGGCATCCAATGATCTACAATTCCTCCTTGCCATTGAGGATAGATAAAACGAAGAGTTGATTTTTTATTTTCCATATTTACATTGTTAGTTACTTCCATTTTTACTATAAGCTTCGTACAAAAATAAAATAATTCTTTCTAATATCATTAATATTTCAAAAAAGACCATCTTTATAAAATAAATTATTGCTTCTTTTGTCCCAATGAAATGAAAATTGGGAGATAGTATGAATAACAACATTGATATAAAAACGCTGGAGGCCTTTCAGGATGGGAATCACAAGGCCTTTGAGACTATTTTTATAGCATACTACAACAAAACCAAAACATTCATTGACGGATATATAAAATCAGAACCTGATGCGGAAGAGCTGACAGAGGATTTATTTGTCAATCTTTGGATCAACCGTCATTCGATTGATACGTCCAGATCATTCAATTCTTATTTGCACACCATTGCAAGAAATGCAGCAATCAACTTTCTGAAACATAAATATGTGTGTGATGCCTATCTGAACAATAATCAAGAAACAGGATATAGCTCTACTTCCGAAGAAGACCTTATTGCCAAGGAATTGGAAATGCTGATTGACGAACTTGTCGGAGGAATGCCCGAACAACGGAGAATGATTTATACATTGAGTCGTAACGAAGGATTATCCAATGCCGAAATTGCCGAACGCCTGAATACTACCAAAAGAAATGTTGAAAGCCAGCTAAGTCTTGCTTTGAAAGAAATACGGAAGGTTATTTCATGTTTCCTGGTATCACTATTATAGCATTATATTTTTTTTCATTCTGCTTTATAAAAAAAACTTCCACTTTCTTATTGAGCTTTTTGCCACTAAACTGTATATATAGTAAAGTGCAGCAAAAATGAAGAAAAGTAATATCAGTAAAATCATCAAAATGTTCCTCTCCGCACGCTTTCCATCCGAAACGGAAGAGAAAGTGCAGAAGTGGATCATTAAAGACCAAAATCAGCAGGCGAAAGCAAAAGCTTCATTGGATTATTGGAATGAATTGGACGTAGAAGCCGATTCGAGCACTTATGTCTCATTGGAACGGGTAAACTTAAGAACAGGATATAATAAGGAGCATCTGACCAACGTAGCTTCTTATCAGAAGTTTGCCCGTGTTGCCGCCGTTATTGTTCCTTTGTTTTTATTGGCAGGAGGAATGTTCTACTATCTTTCTCCCCGAAACGAAATGATAGAGGTATCTGTTGCCTATGGAGAACAGAAGCGTCTAATCTTGCCGGACAGTTCGGAAGTATGGTTGAATGCGGGAAGTTCCATTTTATATCCGGAGACTTTTGCCAAAGATAAACGTCAGGTCATTCTCAACGGTGAAGCTTATTTCTCTGTCAAAAAAGATACTGTAAGTCCTTTTATTGTAGAAACCTCCCAACTTTCTGTGAAAGTGCTTGGAACCAGATTCAACGTGAAAGCTTATCCTAATGATGAAAAAATAACGACTACATTGACTAGCGGTAAGGTGGAAGTGAGTATTCATGCCCAACCTCCCCATATACTAAAGCCTAATGAACAACTTACATACGACAAAAAATCATCAGATATTCACATATCAGTGATAGATACGAATGATACAAATTGTTGGATGGCGGGAAAACTAGTATTTACCAATGCCAGCGCCGGAGAAATATTCCGAACCTTGGAAAGGCACTATAACACCACTATTGATAATACAGCAATTATCCCCGCATCCAAACGATATACGGTTAAATTTCTGAAAGATGAAAGTCTGAATGAAATACTAAATATATTGAAAGATATCATCGGCTTTGATTATCAGCAATATGAAAAGAAAATAGTATTAACCCGACAATAAAAAGAAACAGCCTATGAATAAAAAGAACCGGGAAGCAGCTTGAGACCCTCTTCCCAGTTCTGAAATGTCTACCCTCATTCAACAAGTGACGTAAAATGAAGTATCAACATACAAATATAGAATAATGAATCGAATAAATACAAATAAACAGGCAGGTAAGCTCGCCATTTTTTTATTTTTTACTTTTCTATCTCTTACAACTATTGCACAGAATAAAGATAAAAAGATTACCATACAAAATAAAAATATCTCATTAAAAGAGGCTTTTGCACAAATTGAAACACAAACCGGATATAGCATCGCTTATGAACAATCGAACCTGAATATCGAAAAGAAGCACTCTTTATCATTCAAAAATGTAACCATTGACAAAGCTATGGCTCAACTATTGAAGGAAACCGGATATGTATATAAGATAAAAGGATATCATATTATAATTTCTTTGCAGGATAACAAACAAAAGACTACTAGCAATGATACACAAAAACTGACTCAAACCATAAGAGGAATCGTTGTTGATTCCAAAACCAATACACCCATAGAATATGCCTCTGTCTGTATAATAGAAGATCCCTCACGGGGAGGTTCGACTGACGGACGGGGAAATTTCCGGATTAATAATGTCCCGGTGGGTCGTTATAATATTCAGGCATCTTTTATGGGGTATCGCCCAAGTATCATCAGCGAAGTATCTGTCACTTCATCCAAAGAAGTATTTGTAGAGATTCCTATGGATGAGAATGTACAAGATTTGGCTGAAGTACTTGTCAAGCCGGAAATAAAAAAAGACCGGACTATCAACCCAATGGCTATCACAGGAGGACGTATGATTAGTATTGAAGAAGCGTCCCGATTTGCCAATGGTTTTGACGATCCTGCACGGTTAAGTTCTGCATTTGCAGGTGTAGCAGGAGATGTCGGTACTAATGCGGTTGCCATCCGGGGAAATGCCCCGCAATTTACACAATGGAGACTGGAGGGAATTGAAATACCTAATCCTACTCACTTTGCTGATTTATCAGGCTTGGGAGGAGGATTCCTGTCCGCTTTGAGTACGCAAGTCATCGGCAACTCCGATTTCTACAACGGAGCTTTCCCGGCGGAATACAGCAATGCCTTATCAGGAGTTTTCGATATGCATCTGCGAAATGGTAATAATCAGAAGTACGAACACGCTTTTCAAGTCGGGCTCATGGGGATAGATTTGGCCTCGGAAGGACCTATCAATAAAAAGCGGGGAAGTTCCTACCTGATTAATTACCGCTTTTCTACTACTTCACTGGCATCGGGTAATGACATCAACCTGAAATATCAGGATTTAGCCTTCAAACTAAATTTTCCCACACGTAAAGCTGGAACCTTTTCGATCTGGGGATTAGGATTGATAGACAGAAATAAAGCAGATGTTTTGGAACGTTCCGAATGGGAAACGATGGGAGACCGGTCGTCGGGATATAATAAACTGGAAAAACTGGCAGGTGGCTTAGCGCACAAATATGTACTGGATGAAAATACTTATATCCGTTCTTCTCTATCCGCTACCTATTCCAAAGACCGTTCATTGGCGGACTTACATACCGACGACGCTATTATTAATGTAGCAGATATTCAGAATAGCAGATGGAATTTAGTATTCAATTCATATCTGAATAAGAAATTCAGTCCGAGGCATACCAACAGAACAGGGATTACCATTACGGAACTTAAATATGATCTTGATTACAAAGTCAGCCCTTATTTGGGATTAAACAAACCTATGGAACAAATATCGAAAGGCAGTGGAGAAAGTACAGTCCTCTCGGCATATAGTAGTTCCGTAATAAACTTGAGCAACAATCTGACAACCAGTTTAGGGGTTACCGGACAATATTTTACTTTAAACAAGAACTGGTCGATAGAACCGAGAGTTGCCCTTAAATGGAAAATAAATCCTGCACATTCTTTAGCAGCAGCTTACGGCTTGCATAGCCGCCGGGAAAGGCTCGATTATTACTTTGTTGAACAGATAATCAATGGTAAAAAGGAATCAAACCGGTACCTGGACTTCTCAAAGGCACATCATTTCGGATTCACTTATGACTGGAATATCAATCAGAGCCTACATCTGAAAATAGAACCCTATTATCAATACTTGTTCCACATACCGGTTGAGGAAAACTCCTCCTTTTCGATTATCAATTATGAAGAATTCTATTTAGACCGCATATTGACAAACACCGGAATAGCCAAAAACTATGGAATAGATATAACACTGGAACAATACATGAAAAACGGCTTCTACTATATGATTACAGCTTCATTATTCAAATCGAAATATAGGGGAGGAGACCGTATCTGGCGAAATACGAGACTGGATAAAAGTTTTTTAGTGAACCTGCTCGCCGGAAAAGAATGGATGGTTGGCAGACTCAAACAGAATGTATTAAGTGTAAACGGCCGTCTGTTCTTTCAGGGAGGAGGACGCTATACACCTGTGGATGAAGGAAAAAGTCAGGAAGAAAAAGACATCGTCTTTGACGAGAGCAAAGCCTATACTAAACGATTCAATCCATCTATAAATGGTGATGTTTCGATCAGCTTCCGGATCAATAAGAAAAGAGTATCCCACGAGTTTTCTCTGAAAATACTGAATGTGGGTATGCGCACCGGAATGCATTTCTATCAATACAATGAAAGAACGAGTGTAGTAGAAGAAAAAGACGGAGCGGGTCTGATTCCGAACATCAGCTACAAAATTTATTTCTAAATAACTGAACAAGAAAAGGGTTTGTTCACACAATAGACTGACACCCAACAGGCAACTGCTTTCAGTAATTATGGTATAACAATCTGTAATATATATACTAACAAGCTCTCTGAATACCTGTATATTTGCTGCGTGAAATAATTTAGTTATGAATTATATGCGTATCATATTCAAGAAATTCAAAGCACGTATGATTGTAGGATGTATATTAGCTGTAATAGCATTGCTGGCGGTGTCAGTCATTGTTTTTATCAATCAAGCCAGTTTCGGCAGAACTCCCCGTGGGGAACGGCTGGAAAGAGTCATGAAATCTCCTAATTACAGAAACGGAGAATTTAAAAATCAGCATGAAACTCTATTGATGACTTCCGACAGGGGACGTTTTAGCGGAATCTGGGAGTTCATTTTCAGAAAGATAGACGGTTTGCGCCCCGAACAGGCTGTCAAAGCAATAAAAACAGATTTACGCAAGATTGGCCGTAATGAAGAAATATTGGTATGGTTCGGACATTCATCTTACCTGATTCAAACGGGAGGAAAGCGAATATTGGTTGACCCGGTATTTTGTATGGCTTCTCCCGTATCTTTTGTCAACAAGCCATTCAAAGGTACGGAACTTTATACACCGGATGATATGCCGGACATTGATTATCTCGTGATTAGTCACGATCATTGGGATCATTTGGATTACAACACAGTCAAAAAATTAAAAGACCGGATTGGAGCAGTGATTTGTCCGTTGGGTGTTGGCGAACATTTCGAATATTGGGGATTTGATAAAGAGCGTCTGATAGAACTTGACTGGAATGAAGACGCAAACCTCGCTCCGGGCTTTATGATACATTGTTTGCCTGCCCGTCATTTCTCCGGTCGCAGACTTACTGCCAACCAGTCACTTTGGGCTTCTTTCCTGCTAGAAGCTCCTTCACAAAAGATATACATTGGCGGAGACGGAGGATATGATACGCATTATGCAGAAATAGGCAACCGGTTCCCCGGCATCGACCTCGCAATTCTTGAAAACGGGCAATACAACGAAGAGTGGAGCTTAATTCATCTGATGCCCCAATATATGGCACAGACGGCCAGAGATTTAAAAGCGAAAAGAGTTCTGACCGTACATCATTCTAAATATGCGTTGGCCAAACATCGTTGGGATGAACCTCTCAAAAATGCAGAAGAGATGAAGAATAAAGATTCTCTGAATGTATTGATTCCGGAGATTGGAGAGGTCGTGGCATTAGAAAAATAGTGTTTTACCCAATCGGCTAAAGGTTTTCCCGTCTGTTATCAGTGAAATTGGTAAAACATTCTGTAATTTGTATAGTTGAAAAACAAATTTCCCTGATTAACTTTGCAAAGTTGAAATATAGATGGTTCAATCCTGACAGTTTTAGACATTTAGATATAACTACTATAAATTGAAAATTAATTAGTTTATGCTACGTACTATCAGACTTACAACCGCCATTGTGTGCTTTACACTTATTACCCTGCTCTTTCTCGACTTCACGGGTACATTGCACACATGGTTCGGATGGTTGGCGAAAATTCAATTTCTGCCGGCTTTATTAGCCTTGAGCATAGGTGTCGTATTGTTTTTAGTTGTACTTACATTCCTGTTCGGACGTATCTACTGCTCTGTTATTTGTCCGTTGGGAGTGTTTCAGGACATTGTTTCGTGGGTATCCGGCAAACAAAAGAAAAACCGGTTCCGTTATTCACCAGCAATGAAATGGTTGCGGTATGGCGTTTTAGGAGTATTCATTATTATGATGGTTGCAGGATTGAACTCTTTGGCTATCTTGCTGGCACCGTATAGTGCTTATGGCCGGATAGCTTCCAGTCTTTTTGCACCGGTCTGGCAATGGGGAAACAACCTGTTGGCGTACTTCGCCGAACGAATGGATAGTTATGCTTTTTATGAGGTAGATGTATGGATAAAGAGTCTTTCGACGATGCTGATTGCCATTGTTACCCTTGTTGTTCTTTTCATTCTGGCGTGGCGCAACGGACGAACCTATTGTAATACGATCTGCCCCGTAGGTACTGTATTAGGGTTTATATCCAAATATGCGATATTCAAATCGGTAATTGATACTTCCAAATGCAATAGTTGCGGTTTGTGTGCCCGCAATTGCAAAGCATCGTGTATTAATCCGAAAGCTCATGAAATAGATTATAGCCGTTGTGTGACTTGTATGGATTGCATCGGAAAGTGTAAGCATGGAGCCATTACATACACAAGACGGAAACCTAAGAACGAAATAGCTACGAGCGAAGATACGAAAGCAAAGTCTGTCACTACTGAACAGGTAGACAATGCCCGTCGTAGCTTCCTTTCAGCATCGGCCATTTTTGCAACAACTTCTGTACTGAAAGCACAAGAGAAAAAAGTAGACGGAGGATTGGCTACTATCGAAGATAAAAAGATTCCCCAAAGAGAAAACCCTATCTATCCTCCCGGTGCTTTAAGCGCACGCAATTTCACTCAACATTGCACAGCCTGCCAATTATGTGTCTCTGTTTGTCCCAACCAGGTATTGCGCCCATCGGACAACCTATTGACATTGATGCAACCGGAAATGTCATACGAACGTGGGTATTGCCGTCCCGAATGTACTAAATGTTCGGAAGTTTGTCCTGCCGGTGCTATTCATCTCACCAGTCTTGCCGAGAAATCAGCTATTCAGATCGGACATGCCGTATGGATTAAAGAGAACTGTGTACCTTTGACAGATGGAATGG